>Ga0302300_1000857_pt1 | contig 18899 bp, 17 predicted proteins | sample III_Palsa_E1_1_FD_198756 | JGI IMG/M metagenome (GOLD analysis project Ga0302300, IMG submission 198756) | Peat permafrost microbial communities from Stordalen Mire near Abisko, Sweden - III_Palsa_E1_1 | ecosystem: Environmental > Terrestrial > Soil > Palsa > Peat permafrost | place: Sweden... | reverse complement strand
ACATTGTTCTCTATACCTCAACTTGTTATCCCTCTCTTTTCGTCATCTCAAAATCCTAACATTGTATTATACAACTACATATATCTTAATACAAATACATAATATATGTGTAAACCGAAGGTGTGTATGTCCAATAGAGAAAATACCTAAGGAGAGAAGAGATACACTAATCAGCTAACCACAATAATTATGTAATTGTTGTTAATAGTAATAACACATAATACCAACTTATATGTGTACAATTACATAAAATCTGTGTATTCAACCATCCACAAATATTATGTGGTTATCCAAATATTACTTACAGTAGTAAATCTAGTTATTAATATCATAAGATTATAAGATTATAAGATTATAAGATTATAAGATTATAAGATTATAAGATTATAAGATTATAAGATTATAAGATTATAAGATTACAGTGGTTAGTTGTTTACACAGATTTTATGTAATTGTACTTTGCATATGAAAAGATACGATGTAATGATATTAATAATAATATACAAATATAATAGTTAGCGAATATAAGAAAATTTTATACTAAATTACATATTGAATAAACTATTTTGTATAGTGTTAGATTACCTAATTTTATTTTTACAGGTATTTTTGGTATGTCACAGGCATTTCTCTTTAGAGTATAGCTTTTCCTCTTCTCTCATCGCTTTGATGTACTTTCAAACCAAACCAAAAATATATCGATACAGACTATTACCATAATTAAAAAGATATATAATATTCATTGATGCAATGAATATGTAATTACAGTCTATATTAAATTAGAATATATAAATATATAGTTTAACTTATCTACTTCACCTTACTCAGTCTCTTTATTTTATCCCAAAACTCTAAAACACTCAATCATATAATTATAAATATTTTAGTGCAATTACATAAAATCTGTGTATTCAACTATCCACAAATATTATTTTGTTATTGGCGATAATAACAGGGTATATTATTAAAATATAAGTGTGTAATTACATAAATTCTGTGTAAACAATTAACCGTAAATATTATGTAAATATTTAGTGTTAACTATATATTATATTGTTAAGTTACACACACATATAATTATATGATTGTCGTGATGAGTTTTGCCTCCGCTCGTCACTGCGTTTGACGAAGTCTAGCTTTGCTTTGGCATAGCCATTTCTCCTTCAGATATACCTTCGGTTTATCGCTTGTCACGAATATTATGTAATTGCCAGTATATAGACACCTAAAAATACGGTTAATCTTTCTTCCCTCCTCTCTCTCTTTCTCTCTTATTCTCTCTATTCAAGGATGGAAGAAAGAGAATAGTGGGTAATAATAGGATAGGATAGGATGAGGGTAGTTACGTAATATCTGTGACAAGCGACAAACCGAAGGTATATCTGAAGGAGAAATGGCTATGTCAAACGCAGTGACAAGCGGAGGCAAAACTCACCACGACCATCATGTAATTATATACTCGTCGTTTAATATTATTACAAATGTAAAAAATATTAAATGATGAGTATACATATATTAAATGACGAGTATATTATCGTAATTATCATTATTGTAATTTTAAACGGGAGTGTATATTAAATAACATCTTGTTACTTATAACTGGGTAACATAAATAGTAAGATAATTTTATTATTAGTAAATATAGAATTGTTCTATATTAAATTAAGTTAGTATATGTATTATCACTGTAACAAATATAAACTATATCTTTGTTGTTATGGATAACGCGTATGTATATATCGAGTAATATTTTACTCGCAAATGCAAGATAAGATTTATATGCTTTAATATAAGTGTAATTAGTATCCTCAAAATTACAGGTAAATATTTTTGGTCTGACATTTTTTCAAACCAAACCAAAAATATGTCAGACCAAAAATATTTACCCATAAAATTAAAGGTAGATAATATACCAATATGATGTAAAGTAAACATAAAAAGGTTTTATACTAAAAATAAACAATGACTATATTACATTGTATAGTGGAGTATTTCATATTCTTGAATTTACAGGTAAAATTTGGTATGATGTATTTTTTGGTTTGGTTTGAAAAATGTCAGACCAAATTTTACCTGTAAATTCAGATAGACATAATATCTTATTATGACATGTAATGAGTATAAAATAATTTTGTACTAAAAAAGTATACATTGAATACACTATATTGAATACAGTATATTGAATACAGTATATTGTATAGTAGATAGTATTGATTACCTTTAAGTTTACTCAGGTAATCATTATAAATTAATAATTATTGTTAAAATATATAAAGTGTATTATTACAATATTATATTGTAAATAGTTGTATGATTGGTGATATGATGTGATATAATTAATAATACCATATATATATAGGTGTACCTTATTTTGTAAATATTGGTATTTTTAACTATGATAATAATGTAGTTATTATGTATATAATGTGAATAGGTTTACCATAATAATAATAATAATACTAAGTATGTTAATAATATATTTAACAGATGATAGTGCTACTTCTATATGGGTGAAAAAAGAACAGAAACAATGAACGTGTGTATGTGGAAAGAATGAAGAAGCATAACATATTTATTATTATAACATAGTTGTGATTACTGATAAAAGTGAAAAAATAGTGGTGAAACCATTTAAATGGTACCCTATATCTCTATCAAATTAGTGTCGCCAGTGGCCTCAACCATGATATCTATCAATCCTTATGCTAAACTGTCTAAAATGTTCGAAGACTATTATGTATCATGTAACTCTGTATTATTTACTTTCTCGTATCAGGGACAGGAGTTAGATCCAAATTTAACTGCTGCTGACCTTAAAATTAAAAATAGGTCTGTTATTAATGTCATTAGACATTGACTATTATTATTACGTGTTTGACATGTAACATACGTATTATTAATAGTGTACATGTCAAACACATATACAACAAAGGTATATGTCATAATAATTTTATAAAACTAATATTACATTTTATATATATATATATATATATACTATTTTAGTTAATCAATATAACATATGTTTTGATGATGATTAAACATAATTAATAAAATTAATATATATGGTACATATTAACTTACATACAAACACACTATAGAATAGTCTTTCCCTCTTTCCCCTCCTCACTCACTCACTCATTTATAATGTTGGTCAATGTTATTGATTGATTACAACATGTTGTGATGGTGTTATATGTGAAAATATAAACTTACATGATAAGTTTAATAATTATTAATAATATAGCATTATGTGTATTTAACGTTTTTGTTTGCTTTCATATAGTTGGAACAACTTTTGAAGTTTAGACCAATTATTACTAAGTTTAGTTTTATCTTCGATGTACAAATTTAGGGCATCAGTATTCAGACGACATTCAATGAACACACGATGCAACTCCTGGTCTGTTAGAAACTCGGATAGTAGACCAGTATCAGTATCAATGTTATTAACACAAAACACCATATCCTGGTACAACTTTTGCATTTCATCAATCTTCTTCCTCACTTTGGCATTATCGGATTGTAATACAGTAGACATATCGAATTTCAACAAATAAAGTAATTTGTGTTAAAACACAGGTAATACAGTTTAAACATCAATTTGTAATTATAATTATATTGTAGTGTTTTATAATTTAAACTTTAAAATGTTAATCTTTTTAATATGAATTAATTTAAATAGCTTTAAGTTATGTTGGTTAAATCAATTCATATTAAAAAGATATTAAAACTATAAGGATGATATTAATCTATGCTAGATGGATTAAAGTTACTTATAGATATTTTAACTATACAGTGTTAAATAACAATATGTTAAGAATACATACATATCTCAACCAAGATAGGATAAGATAAGAGTAGATGATAATTACAATTATATTTATATACACTTAAACATTATAAACTTAAATTTAATTTAAGTTACTATTGATTCGTTACTAATGTAACTTTATTATTATTTACTCAATATCTCGTATGGTGAATTCATCCCATTCTTATATTCCTTCTCCTCCTCCTTCTCCTTCTTCTTCTTATGGTATATACTATATTATAAGTCCACTAAACATTTTGTTTTATATTTATATACTTTAAAATAGTCAAACATGTTTGAAATGTATTCTATATGGTATGAATGTAATTATTCTTATAACCTATTATTATATGTAACATATAATAAATTTATATTAGAAAGTATATATATCATTACTCAAAAGACTTAATGTGTACAAATGTTTGTTGACAGGTATGTTCTATAACATTTATTAACTCACAACATTTATTAACTCACAACATATACAAACATAATATAATAAATATATTATTTTAACATCATAAGTTAAGATAATATATCACACATAACATTTATCTTAACTTATGATGCATAACCACTGTGATACTGATGAGAAGAATAAGTATGGTTCACACTCTAATACCTTTACAAGTTTACAGAACATGGCACTTAATTTTGAGTCAGCAGCTACTTTTTCTTTATCCTTATCCTTCTCTTTTGCTTTATCTACTGTATCTGTTGATAACAAAGTAATTACCTTTTGGAATACAGGTAGTAATTGTATGTTGAAGAGACAAAATTGTAATTTGTGAGCTACAGATAAGTAGTCATGTTGAGTATCACGATAAATACAATTACCTGTAATAGTTGATATTAGCCGTGACAGTGATAGCAATTCATCACTAGTAATGCGACATGGATAACGAAGTACGCAATCAATCAAACAGAAGTTGTAGATTAAATTATGAATGGTAGCTTGTCCAACTTCAAGGTATTTAATTGTCTTCCTCAGATCACTGATGGCTGCTGGATTACAGGTTTCTCGTGCCCCAACACCATTTGATGCCATTTTGCTATTTTTAACCTTATTTGTTATTCCCTTCAAACTGGTATTACTACTTTTTTTCATGTTACTAACAACACTTGCTGTCATTAAGTCATCAATAGATACATAATGTTTATTATTACTAGTACAATGGTTACTGTGATTTAACTCGTTAAGATTAGCCTCACCATATAAGGATACAAATAATCTTCTGAGGTCAATCCAATCATCGTACTTGTTACACAGGTCACTAGTAGGTAACAATGTTGCTTGGCTGAAATTGTTCATAATAACATTATTATCTTTAGATACCAGTAAATTGTTGAGATATAAATTATTATAACAAATACCAATAGCATGCAATTTTTGAAGTGTGTTGGAAACATTGCTAAGTAGATTACTCGCTGATAATACACATAATATATTACTACCATTAGTACATTGATGTACCACTTTAAAAGTTAAAATAATATGTTCATCTGTAGTTTTCACATCTAACAACTGTATTACATCGGTAATACCACTACCCACACAACGAAGCAAAATGTCAATCTCTCTTAAATGCAAAGGTGTAACCTCACTCCGATTCAACTTGACGAATTCACACTCCTCTTGCATTTTTTATTACGTTAATATATTTTTATTTTGCTTACTATGAAAATTAAACATTGTGAAGTTGTAACATTTTTCATACATTATCTTCCTTCCTCTCCTCCACCACTTCTTCTCCTCCACCACTTCCCCTCCTCCACCTCTCCTCTCTTTCCTCATCAGCGATATATTACTATAATTACACAAAATCCGTGTAGCACCATAAAACCACAGTAATCGTGCAATTACATAAGTATATTAGAGGGAGGAAGGGGGGGGGATAGAAGGAAAAATGGTTATATACCATGATTACTGTGGTTTTTATGATGCTAAACTATTTTTATGTAATTGCCAACAGCTTTGATATATAATTTTTCTTCCCTCTCTCCTCCTCTCTTATTTTTCTTTCCCAATATATATATTTATATTTTAGCATAATTAGTCTTCCATTCTTTCTTTTATCCTCCAACCATTTGTTTGTATTTTTAGTATAATTACATAAAATTCGTGTGGGTAACTATACCACGGACGTCATGTGATTGCCAAAAAGTTTTAACATATAATTAGTCTTCCATTCTTTCTTTTATCCTCCAACCATTTGTTTGTATTTTTAGTATAATTACATAAAATCTGTGTAGATAATTATACCACGGATATCATGTACCCATTAGTGATAACAAATTATTATTAATAATAATAATATCAATGACAAAATATTTATATATTATTACATAATGTTCGTGAATAGTCTGCATATATAAATTTTATGAAATTACTAACAGTTAAACACTTAATTACTTTTTTCTTTCTTTTATCCTCCAAAATATTATTAGTATAATTACAAAAAATGTGTGTAAACTGTGTCTATCCACTAACATAATGTATTTATTAGTAATAATAATAATTTGTTATCATTGAATAGTGTACTCATATATAGTTACATTGTGTTTGTAGTGTGGTGTACCAATACAGATTTTATATGATTATTAATAATTGAACATATTGTTATGATAATAATATTCTCATCTTACATCTCATCTAGACATATGTTATATAAACAATGTTTTTACCCACACAATATAATATAATTACATGTTTTTCCTATTATTGTGTACGCAGATTAACAAATTACACATATTTGAACTCAACATAGAATAGTTCTATGTTTATTGGTATATTAAATATTTTTTATTTCTTTATGATCCATCCATCTATTATCATCCCTCTCTTATCTCTCTCATCTCTCTCATCCCTCTTCCTCTTCTCCACTCCCTCATGCATATCTGTAATTACAAACATAATTACCACCTTTTTGTTCACACAGATAAAAATATACATATTTGTTATATTTTTATCTGTGGATAAAAGAAAAAGATATTTGCAGTTATAATGTTGCATTACAAATTTTAACATGTAACAAGTATAAAAAAATATCCTATATTAAATTAGCATATTAACAAGTATACATTCCTTTTTTCTTTCTTTGTTTATCAGACCATATTCTCTTTTCTTTATTTGTTCTTACCCCTCCCTTCCCCCCTTCCATACTCTTACTATATAATTATCTATAAAATACATACATTTTGTATTGTCATTAAACCAGGGTAACATTACATTACATTGTATAATATTATATTATATTATATTATTTACAAGTATCAAAGTAGTATTTAATTGTATAATTACCAACCAAATTAAAAATATAACGATGTTATAATGTTATAATATGTATTATACCAAAAACTATATATCTATACATATTATAACATTAAAACAATAAACACAAAAATTGTAATAGGTATAATGTCTACCATAATAAGATTAAAAGCATAACAATAATATAATTATATTATAATAATATAATAACATGTAAAGATAATGTATGATACGTTAAAATAAAGAATGGATGGATGCAAAAACAACATAAAATATTTAATAATATGAGGAATAAGGAAAGGAGAAGTGGTGAGGGAGGACAGAAGGAAGGATGTGATGAGAAGGAGGAGGAGGAGGGAGAGAGGAGAGGGGGATTAAGATGACAAGGTGAGGTTATAGTGCAAGTCACTGATGTATGTAGTGATAGCTGACGTGAACTGGTTAGTAATGTCAACTTCTTCACATGAACCATCTGTACCATAAAACACATCAACCTTAGTAGCATCAGAGGTTAGAAAACCAAGATATGTTTGACCACGATAAGGTGCTACACTGTTAAACCCATAAAACTCATCCTGTTGCAAGGAACCTTGATAACCAGTTTGTGTCATTTGTCTCTTAATGAACATAAGACTAGGTTTTTGAGAGAATGTTCTGTCAATGATGATATCACCAAACTCACTATCAACAATAGATGATCTTATAAGTATGTCTGAATCATCATCATCTTGACTTATTACAATGTATTGTTGTTTTTGAACTATTGCAACACCAACATTATCAATAGGTACTGAACCCACATATTCACTAACATATTGACTATCACCGCTACTACCACTAATAAAGGTTATATCATTAATATCATTACCGTCATTGCTGGTAATAATATCTATGTAAGATATCAATTGCTGATTATCGTTCAGTGCTGACTGTACAGAGAATATATTAATTCGATTTTGATCGTATTGAATATAAGTTGTTAAATATATGAAAGGAAACAAAACATTGTTACTTGGGTCCAACAACAACTCAACATTTGCTTGAGACATCTCAACTACTGATGGTATATAATTATTATCATTGGTATCATCATTATTATTATCATATCTATTAGTACGTGTTGAGATAGGACCAAGTTCATCTTGTGTGTAAAATTGGTAAATGTACTTTCTGTAAATGTTGTTACTTCCATCAACAGTTTCCATAACTGTAATAGTACCAGCTTCTCTGTTATCCTCATATATACTTCCAATTCCAGACACAATGCCATCTTGGAAATTTATACACAAATAATAAAATGGTTGATTGGTTAAAGATGAGTAACCGGTGATTTTAAGATTACCGGTGATTGAACTTTTATTACTAGCCGAATCGTATACACAGTTGTCAATTACACATCGATAATTAAAATTTAAACCTTTACTACCAATTACGGCAGGGTCATTAACAGGTACAATGTTAACAATCATTGCACCTTGACAATGGTTATTATAAAATGTGCCCTCACAAATAAAGTCATGATCTGAAATTAACGATGATAACAAGTTTGTAATTGGTTCTACTGGTGGTAATAATGTTTTAATGATTGGATTATAACAGTACAAGTCTCGTAATCTAGTCTTGACTGATGGTTTAATTGTTATCGTTTTTGCCGTAAATATTACTCCTCTCCCTCCTTTCCCTCCTCCACTACCCTCTCTTCTACCCATTCTACCAATACTAGTATTATTACCAACATTGGAACTACGTTGCAACGACTGTGGTGATGTTGAATAAGGTAGTAATGGTTGTGATTGTTGTGACGATCTCCTTCTGACATTAACGTAATTAAGATTAGGGTTGGTATTGGAGGGAGAAACAATATTACCACTATTAATTTTATTGTCGGTTGATGGGTAAGACATTTTTATATTGGTAAACTAAGTTTATTTTATAATATATTATAAAATCCAAATGGTGTAAATATAAAAACATTCAAAATATTCGACATTACCATGGCACCTAAAAATACCTAAACACCTAAAAATACCTAAATACCTAAAAATACCTAAATACCTAAATACCTAAAAATACCTAAATACCTAAAAATATCTAAAACACCTAAAAATACCTAAACACCTAAAAATACCTAAACACCTAAAAATACCTAAAACAAAACAATGGAAACATAGTTACTTATTTTTGTATCTTGACAAACTTGGTTCGTCAAATCACATAATACACATCTTTATCTTTTTAACTATACAAAAACACATTAAATAAACTTACTTAGTTAAGGTTATCACTGATATGTATATACTATTAATTTTATTTATCTCCTTATTTTTTAATATCCGACAAAAAATTATACTATCAAGTATAATAAGTAAATAAATTTAATACATGTAAATAAAAAATAGGTGAAAAAGTTCTAATCGACCTGTAGTTATTGTAAACTGTGGAAATTTTTTGGTTGTCATGATGGATTAAAATGTTTTGATTAATGGAAGTGTAATGGGATGAGAGGAGGAAGGGAAGAAAGAGAAGAGAAAAAAAAGATGTGAAGTATATAATTTGTGTTAAATATTTATAACATATTCAAGTATTTTATGTATGTCAAAATGCGTGTGGGGTGAAAATGGAGGATGATGAGAATGAGGATGAGGAGGGAGGGAGGAGGAGGAGGGGTGATGAGATAACGATGGGAGGAGTGTGTGGAGGTATAACATTGACAAGATGGCTAATGTTAAATAATATTTAAATTAAATTATACGGTATTTTTTGTTTTGGATTTACATAAAAAAATAAACAAAAAATTATTCGTATAAAAAAGACGCTATGGCACCATTTACCACCAGAAAGAACAAAAATAACAAGCAATGTAGGGACGAACTCCCTTTTACTATTCCTAGTGAGGTAAGCAACTCACTCGGTGGTGAGAAGTATCTGAGCAGTCGCTTTCAAGAGCCACCCACCATTACTGCAGTGGAGTCTTTTGCTCCACAACAATCTCGTTATGCTACTCCAAGCACATCCACATCTGAGAGATATCGTGGAAACCGCGACGCATTCCTGTCAGAGGACTTCGAACAGGACTACGATGATGGAGAGGATGATGAGATCGAGGAGGAGTTCACCGTCAAGGTGAATTTATGTGACAAGTGTCACGAGAAGCCATCATGTGGCAAGCCACGTAGTAGCCCTTGCGATAAGCCCCGTAGCAGTCCATGCGACAAACCTCACAAGCCATTCACTCCTTGTGATAAGCCCCAAAAGCCATGCACTCCTTGTGACAAACCTCAGAAGCCATGCACTCCTTGTGAAAGGCCCCAAAAGCCTTGTGGTAATCCATGTGGTAATCCATGTGTTAATCCATGTGGCAATTCACATGGAGATGATGGAAATAGGCCACATGAAAACAACCATGATGATGAGCTGAACTTCAATGGTGGTTGTGGTAACAGAAATAGTGGTTGTTTCAATCCATGCAACGTGAATATCTGTGATGTTTGCCCCAAGCCTAAATGTCACAATGACGAACCATTCCGTGCTCTCATCAGCATTAACAGCCCAGCTGGTGACTTGACAATCCCAACTGGTACCACTGAGATCCCCCTTGGTTTCGTTGGCACCAGTGGTGACTTTGTTACTTCCATCTCCACTACCCCTTGTGGATACCAGAGGTTGTCTCAGGCTTTAGTTTTGGACCCCGTTTATGGTTGTCTGTATGTTGTTCCCACCATCGCCGGCCTTCCCACCTCATATGCCAGTCTCCAGACATTTGCCAACATTTATTTGGCTGCTAGCACATCAGGTACCGGCGTGTCTCTGTACATTAACAATACTGGCGCAACTGCCATTGTCGCTGCCTCCACTGGTTCTGGTAGTGTTACAAGTACTGTTGTTGTCCTCAACTTTGTTAGTAATGGTGCCAACAACTGCTTGTGTCAAGGATCAACTTGCAAGGCTGTTTGCCCTATCGCTTTCACCACTACTACTGCCGGTATATTGGCTCCCGCTGGCACTGTTAACGTCAGTCCTTTCACCATCTCTCTCGCTGACGTTTCCGCATTAGCATCTCAACCATACTTCAACAGTTGCAACCAGAAGAAATTTAACATTTACTCTGTTAACAACCTGTCAGCTGCCTACCCTACAGCTCTGCCATCATCTGACATCGCCATCTTCGTTGGAAAGGTCATTGTCAGCGTCACTTCAGCTGCACCCCTGACTGTTTTCGCTTACTCTGTTGATGGATGCCGTATCGTTTATCCTGCTGACTCTCTCTTCGTTGAGGATTGCACTTGCGAACCAACCAACACTTATGTTTTCGGCCCCCTCGGAACTATTGCTTAACTACAAAAACATACGATATATAAATAATCCCCCCCTTATTATATAAATAATAGTATTATTGTTTAACGAACAAGGTTTGTTAATATCATCTTCACCATCCACTTCCATTCTCATTACCATTCCCTTCACCAGTCCCCCTTCACCCATTCCCTTCACCGTGACACTATTATATAATAGTAAAAATATTCTACTAACAATAATCTCTATATTACATTCATACTAATTATTCCTTCTCTCTCCTCTCTCCTCTCCTCTCCCCCCTCCTCTCCTCCTCTCCTCAACACTTTTTATTTTCTAATGATCATTATGGGTCTTCTCTTATTTTTAACATCTCATAGTATCCAACATATTTTTCAGGATGACATTAACCAATTTTTGTTACTATCCAAGAAGAAAAGAAGGAAAGAAGGAAGGAATAAAATAGTTGGATATATGTTATAATACAGTATAATATTTTATATAGAATGAATGCAATATAGGGGGAGGGAGATGGAATAAGAAGAGAGAAAGAAATTGGGAGGGGAGAGGAGAGGGAAGAAAGAAGATAGAAGAGAAAGAAGTACGCGTAAAAGTATAAAAATATTTAACAAACTTTATTTGTTAAAATACATATTTAATATCTCTATTGTATATAAAAGAATCTAATAGATAGAAAAAATATGAGTTCTTCAAATCAACGAAAGTTTACTGACGTGTTTGATAATGATTATGGTAGTATGTATCGTGGACAAAATAATTCTTGGTTTCAATCATCACCATCATCATCACCACAATTACCATCTCAAGTGTCTCAAGTGTCACAGATGTCATTCATTAATGATAATAATGTGGATAATAACGTGGATAACAATAATATTAATAATAGTAGTAATGATCTTGACCGTGCCATTGCTGCTTTGGCAGCATATGATAATGATGATAATGTAAGAGCTACTGTTCCTGATCGTCGTCAAGCTGTTAAGTTTGCATGCAACAGTACAAATACAATGACACCATCATCATCATCCACCAATCAATGTATCAACCAATGTTTCAGTCAATGCTTAAATACATGTACTGGTCATGTAACTAATGTATGTACAACTCAACCAACTAATGTATGTACAACTCAAGTTGCTAATGCATGTTCGTATCAGCCGATTGCTACGTGTGTAAATTGTGAAGTAGATCCTATTCGCTTCGCTTTAATATTGAATAACATTAGTACATCTGTAATTTTTGCGGCGGGTAGTGTAACTACTATACCTCTTGGTTCGGTATCAGCCACAACAACAACAGTGTTTAGATTGGTGAGTAGTAGAAATACATATTTAAAAATTCAAACCACAAACTCAACGAACAGATTGTTTGGTAAATTTTATTATAGGTTGGTTGGTAGTATTTATAGTAACCTTAGTTTTAATGCTAGTTTTTATTTTAGTATGGTGTTAGGTGTTGTATATATTAACATTCAGAATAATTCAGCTACTAATATAACATTACCAATTGGTATTAACGCTATAATTTTTATTGGTAACAAAGAAAATAATTGTTGTATTAATAATAATAATATTCCATTACTCAGTCGTAAAATATTCTTTCAAAATATATCTAACATTCTCATCACTGGTTTTGGCATTGTTGTACCTAATGTTCTACTAACTGAGGCTGATGTTATCACTCTAAAACGAAACCAATGCCCAAATATAAACTTAAATCCATGTGTCGGATCATGTGTTAATTCATGTTCTGGTTCATATATTGATCCATGTACAGGTCAATACGTAAATAATGGCTATATTGGTAATGGATTAACTAATGGATTAATTGGTGGATACGGTGTGGTATTTAGAGTGTACGCTACACCATCTGGTGATAATGATATTATTAATGTTGCTAACTTCTTTGAACGAGATCCAATAGCAACATTAAGTGTGTTTGTAACAGGTGATGAATCCACATTAACTTTAACAGCGAGAGTAATACGTGATAGTACTGTAATTAATAACACTTCTACCTTCCCCACATTTCCCGCCTTTTGTGACTTAGATCAAGTTCTCATTCCAGCTAACTCATTGTGGATCGCCACTTTCAAAGATGCTGATATTTCCCCTATTGAAGTTGTATCTTTTGGTTCTGGTGTCTAAAAACCACATGTACTATCAACATAAATAATATAACCATATTAATTTAATTAATATTTTTACACTTAATTGTATACATGGTTCACACACCAAATAATATTAATTAGAACAACACAATACAGAAAGCAGTATGTATATATGTAAATATAAAAATAGTTTACTATATAGATGTATGTATGAATTTAAATTCATAGAATTGGGAAAAAACCATATAAGTTTAATAAAAAAATATACAATATATTTTTTTATATAAAAGACACAAAATGTCATATAACGGTTGTAACTCACGTCGTAATTCAAATCGTAAAGAATCGAGAGTGGAAACAAGAGTGGAAACAAGGTGTAAGTCAAAATGTGATAGTGAACGTGAACAGCCAAATGATAGATGTGAGAGTGGGTGTGAAAGTAGATGTGAACGTAGTTGTGAAAGTAAGTGTGAGAAAGAAGGTTGTGGTGGTGTTAGATTAGCCATTGTTTATGAAGATACTGGTAGAAAACTCGGCCCCACACTAGAGGAACATGTTATTATCACGGGTGCAGTACCTACTGAGTTTTCTTTCTCCAATACTAATATTAATCTTATTCTTGGTATTATTTCCTCAAGGTATTCCTATAAAGCATTTGAAAGTTCAAATATTTATAAACCTCTGATTGGTAGGTTATATCAACGTGGTATGATCACTGGTGTTAATGATAATTACTCAATCTTCGTAGGGAATGTTATTATATACATTGGACAAGCTTCCGACGGTAATGGTATTTCAGTATATATACAAAGTACAGGTGCTGATATTACATTGGCTGAACCTGGAACTATAGTCTTTATTGCTAATGATGTTGATAGTCAATGTAGAACTATTGTTAGGAAAGATCCCTGTATTTTCTTCGATTACTCGATATTCGCTGCTACTAGTGGAAATTTGAACATACCAATCTTAGCTTTACCCTTAGATAGCATTAGCACTACCACTAATACCCCATTTATTCCTGATTTGCTATTTACTGAAGCCGATATTCCTTATTTAAGTGATGCTAATGGCTGCAAGAAACTTGTATTTAAGGTTTACTCACTATCACCATTTGACTTTTCCGATGGACTTTTTAGTAGCACTGGAAATAATAGTCGTGATGCCAATTTTATTGGTTCAGTCATACTCAGTGTTTCTGGAACAGGTGATGCATTAAGGTTAACTGCATTTAGTACAACTTCACATCCAGTTCTCATTCCAGCTGGCTCCTTATTCGTATCTGAGTCTTGTTGTGAAATTGAAGTAAACTTTGCTTATCCACTAAAAAGTTAATAACTAACAACTATTATCGTACGTTATGAATAACTATATACGTGGTTAATATACATATTTGGTTAATATACATATATGGTTAATATACATATATTGTACCGATAATATCAGCGATATTACCACTACAAACACTTACATGAAACTTACCATCAATCAACAGTTGATACTCATCTCTGGTTAAATACCAATTTGCTCTACATAACCAACCTCTCTTCCACTTTTTCATTGGAAATTCCTTGTGTACAATAATGTCATGGTCATTATTACTACAACATCCATAATTACTATTGTTAATGTTAATGTTATTATTGTTAATGTTATTATTGTTAAAAGTATAAATCTTTACAATTTTATCTTTATCATGGTATGAACCATAAGACTCAATACGTATCTTGACTATTTTTCTGTAATGATTAATAACACCACTGACACCTCCATATTTAGCCACATTACTGCTATCTTGTGCCGAAACCAAGGATCCTACTATACGAGATTTGTATTCTTCTGTTCCACCTTGCTTTAATATTAACCACACTAGTAACAAAACAAATAATATTAACAGAACAATAAATACTGTTGCCCAACCGAGTGACATTCCATTGCTAAACATCAATGACATTGTTTTTTACCTACATAATAAAACATTATGTAGGTAAAAAACTACAATTTGTATGACATTCCACATTCTGTCTTTCTCAGAGAAAGCAAACACATATATACTTATATACACATTTTGTAAATAATACTTATCTGAAAAGGTACAACCATTAAATAACACAACCATTAAATAACACAACCATTAAATAACATGATGCTATATTGGATATAACTATGTTGTTATATTACACAATAGAAAGTGTGTAAAGTAGTTAATATGAGGGAGGGAGGGAGGGGAGGGGTAATAAGTGAGTAAGATGAGTATAGAATGTATTTTAACCAATTTACATCTTGTAGATGTTAAAGATGTATATAATTTAGTAGGAGAGAAGGATATAACAATGTTAGTTGGTGGTAATGTTAAATAATGTAAGATTGTGAAGAGAGAAGAGAGAAGAGAGAAGAGAGAGAAGGGTAAAATACAAAACAGATAATACAAAGGAAAATAAATGGGATAGATGAGGAAAAGGATGGGAACGATCTTCTTTTACGGTCATAGTGGTTCAAATGGTAAGGCGTGTTTGAGTAATTTCTATCCAGCAGCCTTCGTAGATCACGAAGATAGTATCTGTTATAGTAACACAGAACAGTATCTTATGTATCACAAAGCTAAATTGTTTGGTGATATGGTAATTGCTAACCAAATCTTATCGACAACTCACCCATCGACAATTAAGGCGTTAGGCAGGAAAGTTAAGGGATTCAATGATACTACTTGGGATAAACACAAGTATAATATTATGTGTCGAGGTTTGTACTACAAATTCAGTCAAAACGATATGTTAAAAACATACTTACTGTCAACTGGCGATGCCACACTAGCTGAAGCCTCACCTACTGACAGAATTTGGGGTATTGGTATGTCAGAACAACAAGCTATTAACTTACCACAACATCTGTTGTACAGTAGAGGACAAAACCTACTAGGACAGGCCCTAATGTCCACTCGTGACCGTATTCGCTCTTCATGATATTGTTAAACAACCACATTATCTGTATATATATATATATATATATATATATACACAATACAGTTTATAGTCTAACAATAGTTGTATGAGTGGTCAATTAACGTATGCATATACAATATTAACACATAAATTAATCAACTAAACATTTGTTACTGTAACAAATGACAACTATAACAAGATTTAATATACCATTCATACACATAAGTAGTTAATTGTTAATACTTAAGACCTTTTACCTTTGTATATATATGTTTGATGTGATGGTGATGATGTAGGTAGTAGTTAAAATAATGAAGTGTATGTAATTGTTGTTGAAAGTGATGATAAAAGTGAATATTTAAATATATAAATATATGCTACACCATTAAATAATGGTTAGGAATGTACTAGTGTTTGGTGTTTCGGGAATTGGCAAGACAACCTTGATAAGAGAAGTAATGTCTGATCCCGATTATGGTGGGGATAATAAGTATATATTTCACGAGTATACAAGCGATATTGAGTGTGATGGCAAGCCAAAGAATACTAAACAACTCAAAGATTTTATTAAACAATCATGTACGCCTGATATTGTGTTGTTTGTGGTTGAACGTGGCCGTATACTCAGACATGATATTGCCAACTGGAATCTGTTGCATACTGTAATCGAAAAACATAAAACACCAGTAATAGTTATTGTTAACCACTGTGAACAAAATTCAGATGGTAATTTAGATTCTTGGTGTATAGACAATACCCCAACATATCATAAGTCTGGTATAGTCCCAACCAAATTTGTTGGAATCAGCTTTTGTTATGGCAACAAGTTTATTGGTGATCCATACTCCGAATTACGATGTGCATCCCGTAAGGCCCTACTATCATGTCTATCCTTATAACCCCCCACCCTTCATCAATGGGCTAGTTTACAACTCCACCCACCTCCACCCACCTCCACCTCCACCTCCACCCCATTCCATTGTTTAGAAGAGGGAAGAAGAGTGAGACAAGGGGTTAGACAAAACAAGATTATGCAACAATAACAAGTACATTATATATTGGATATATAATAAATAAACTGTATTAACAATAAACTGTATTAACAATAAACTGTATTAACAATAAACTGTATTAACAATAAACTGTATTAACAATAAGTTACATTATGTGTTAAGGAAATAAATTACTATACTAGAATATAATGTATGGTTGTATTTTTGAAGTTGTTGTGATGAAAAAACAAAGAGATAGAAATACAACGATACATGTTTTGATGTAAAGGTATGTATATACGTTAAAATGGTAATTGTGTTTTTTTACTTGGTAAAAAAACAAAGATAATGGTACAGTGTGGTGTTACAATAGTAACATGTTATTATGTAGTACCCTCAAAACACAGTCATAATGAGTATGAGAAGTGGATTAGTTATTGGTCACGTACCATTACCACAAAGAATATTGTTATATTTACAAATAAGGAAGGCAGTATAGTATTAAGTAAGTATTTTAACTTAAATAATTACTGTGTGATACAACGAGAGTTGGATGAGTTTCCAGTCGTTAATATGTATGCTAATAAATGGTGGTTACAACAGCAATTGGATAACGAAAAGAATAGAACAAAGTATTGTTATATGATCTGGAATTGTAAGATTAGTATGGTAATGGAGGCAATAGGTATTAATCCATTCAACACAGACAAATTTATGTGGAATGATATTGGTAACATTAGAAAACCAGACATAAACGTTAATCTGAAACATTACCCAAAATACAACAAAATATCCGATGATAAGATTGATGTGTCATGTTTAACCAATAGACATAACATTACAAGGTTGGCTAAAGATGTAAGGTATATTGGTGATAATATAAAATCGTTGCCTAAACGACGTTTTAGTACATCGATAATGTCGGGTGACATTAATTCGTGGCACCATATTGCTAGTATTTATTACTATTATCTTGATAAATTTATTAATGCAGATATATTTGCTGGTTGTGATGAACGGATGTTAACATATTGTATAATACGCCATCCACAATTATTTAATGTTATTATACCACATAATATTGTCTACAACAAATGGTTCTACTTGTATGAACATCATTGTAAATACCAACATGTCAACACACACCATCGCCTGTTATACATGTTTGACTATTATGTTATACAAGGTATAAAGTACTTCAAAGATAAAAGTAAACTTATTACTAATGGTATTCAAACACATATAACACTTAAACACAACATCTAGTATACTTAATACACCTTTTAATCGTATACAATTTACATTTCATTTATATATTATTTACTTGTATATACCTTGATAATGTAAAGTTATGTAAATGTAAAGTTATGTAAATGTAAAGTTATGTAAATGTAAAGTTATGTAAATGTAAAGTTATGTAAATGTAAAGTTATGTAAATGTAAAGTTATGTAAATGTAA
>Ga0302300_1000855_pt1 | contig 18919 bp, 14 predicted proteins | sample III_Palsa_E1_1_FD_198756 | JGI IMG/M metagenome (GOLD analysis project Ga0302300, IMG submission 198756) | Peat permafrost microbial communities from Stordalen Mire near Abisko, Sweden - III_Palsa_E1_1 | ecosystem: Environmental > Terrestrial > Soil > Palsa > Peat permafrost | place: Sweden... | reverse complement strand
AAAAGACCCATTAATGCCTAGGGAAGCATTCGCATTAATGGGGGTCACAACTGATTTCGGGAAAACGGTGGGCTGGCAATTCATCAGGGGCCGGGATTTTTCCACTGCTTTCGCTACGGATTCCGCCGCTATTATTTTAAATGAGACCGCCGCAAAGTATATGGGCCTGAAAAACCCTGTTGGTCAGATCGTGAAATGGAATGGGCGGCCTTTCAGGATAGATGGGGTGATCAAAGATATGATCACGGAAAGTCCTTATGAACCGGTGCAGAAAACAGTATTTATAATAGCTCCTGGCGTCGGGCCGTATATGATGGTGAAACTCAACCCGTCATTAAGCATCCGCGAGTCGCTGAGCCGGATCCAACCCGTCTTTAAAAAATATGACCCTTCCGGCCCCTTCGACTATCAATTCGTCGATGAGGATTATGGGCACAAATTCGCAGCCGAGCAGCGGGTCGGCGTGCTGACCACTTTCTTTTCCGGGCTGGCCATTTTTATATCGTGCCTGGGCATATTTGGACTGGCTTCATTCATCGCCGAGCAGCGGACTAAGGAGATCGGGGTAAGAAAGATATTAGGCGCTTCCGTTATGCAGTTGTGGGGCTTGTTGTCGCGGGAATTCGTGCTGCTGGTACTGCTGGCGTTCGTTATTGCCGTGCCTTTGGCCGTCTATTTTATGCAAGGCTGGTTGGCGCAATATAACTATCACGCTTCCATTACCTGGTGGATCTTTGCTGTGACAGGGACAGGCACCTTGTTGATCACCCTGTTGACCGTCAGCTATCAGAGTATAAAAGCAGCCTTGATGAACCCGGTGAAGAGTCTGCGATCAGAATGACAATTTAAAGGTTCCACGGATCAGAGATCCTTCTAGTTCATGTGGTACAGTCTGCGTAGCTAGGGCTCGCGTGAATCGGCCCTTTTACCTAAAATCTATAAAAAACCCTCCTTTCGCGGCGACGGTTTACTATATTTGTAAAGACAAATTGCACTGTTCTTTGGAAACCGCCTAATTCGTGGCGTAAGCACCGACAGGCCAACCAAATATTTGATAACCAACATATTGAGAGTTGAGTTCACTTCCCGCCCTCTCCGCAAGATCGAAACGATGTCCCCGCCAACGGCGGGGCATTTTGTTTGGAGCTGATGGGACGAGTTTACTCGGACCAGATGCGGAAAACAAAATGATAAGTGAGCGAAGCGAACGGACATCGTATCGGTCTTAAGCCCCCACCTCCGGGATCGCCGTAGCGGTCGCGAGACCGCGGAGGCAATCCCGCCCTCTCCGCAGAAAATTTAAATAGAATTGCACTTAAAAGGGCTGAAAGGAATTCAATTCCTCAGGCACTTTAACTTTTGCACCCAATTGCCATCAGGGCAGTTCAATCGGTCCGATCGGGTTCCTCCTTGGATATCCGAATTTTGCAGACTTTAATCATTGGTGGGCCGAAAGAAAGGCGAGCTTACATTGTAGTCAAAAATACTCTGCGGTCGTCAGCTTTCGTACCGATTTATCTTTAAGCGTGAATATATAGGTAGTCCCAACATCGGTCAGATGTACATTGCCCCAGGCTGCAGTCTGCCAGGCAGTTCCAAGGAGGGCGGGCATGAGCTGATTGTTTACCTGTATGACCGTGTCTCCTATCTGAAAACCTGCCTTCATGGCTGGGCTGCCCGGGCAGACGTATCTGACAACATAGTCATCCTTGGTTTTTTTCATGACAAGGCCTGAGCGATCTTTTGGGAAGGGTGCTTTTGTCGCTGCTTGAGGACCGGGGATGATATAAAGGCAATCGTGGCTATAGTCAAAAATCACGCGACACCGGGAAAGAAGGCCCAATCCGATATGGCCGGCAACTTCCGCCGGATGCGCGCCGGTGACCGAGTCATCAGGGAAGACCCCGGGAACCTGATTAAATTCCGTGCCTGCCAGATTCACCTGATTGACTGTTGCTATCGTTTCCGGCGGAGTTCTCGGGCCGCCCCCCATCCTGATGGAATTGGCTCTTCCTTGCAGCATACCGTGGGAAGTAGAATAGGCTTGATAAACCGAGATGGCTGCGGGGTCGCCCATGTACACCCAATAAAACATCGGAGGGCCCTGTTCTATTGAAGCTGACGCAGCCCGCGAGTCGCCGTCCTGTTTGTACACCAGTGGCGTTGCACCCGCGGGTGGGATGAAGGTGTCCGGGTGGTAGAAAGCTATCCGCTGGTTGGGAAAGTCAATATCAACTACTAATTCCTTAAATACTTCGTCCCCTGCAATTATATCTACGGGCGGGTTTGAATTTTGATGACCGTACAGGACGGCGTTGATTGGTTGCGGGGCTGTCACGGCGCCAAATTGAAGTGACAGCGAAGCCTGCAGCTGCTGCCCTGGCGTATTCATAAATGAAATATTGTTGTTGTCGATAAAATCCTTGTCGATCCGGGTTGTGATGCCATTGACGAGGTTGGCCGTCGCCGGATGACCGTCGACAGTGACCGGAACAAGGACGCGGTTTGTAGTGATCTGAATGGGTAGCCATCCACTGGAGGGGCCGCTCTTGCTGGAAGGGCCGTCGACCGATTGGGATTTTGCTTGTCCTGCGATAAGGGTAACGAGGATAAAAGTGAATACTTTTTTCATTTGAGCTAAATAATTTTTATAAAACTAGACGGAAATTGCGGAAGTGGAGCGGATATTAAATCAATGTTTAAACATTTTAAACGATTGGGGCGCTTTTTTCAACCTATCGGCCGCAGCCCGCTGAAGGAAGGGGAGCTTACAATCCCCCTAATTCGTTACCGGCAAATCTGGAACAGGCAAAACTCCGCCAAATAACAGGCGTGGCCGATCGGAAGGTACCCGACGCCCCCCCCGAAATCGCTATTGTCGATCCCATTTTAAAATACAATTTTTGTGACGCAGGAAATTCCTCCATTGTCCATATGCTGACCCATGCCCGGTAGCTAAATCCATCTTCCATGAAGGGACAACACATTACTTCCTGAACTCATTTTTATAAAAAACACTCAAAACTTAAACAATGAAGTTCTTTTTACTCTTTGCAGGTTTCCTGTTCTCTGTCTTTTTTGGGTACGCACAAGCCGTGGTAATCAGCGCCACGAACCCAACGACCCCTCCCAACCCCAACGTCATTTTATCGATCCAATCGGGAACCCAGGGAATACAGCTACCGCTGATGGATTCGACGGCCAGGTTATCGATCGGCGGCATTAGCACCGGCTCCGCTCCTATTTATAATAACGCGGGCATCATCGTATTTGATACGACTACCAGTTCTGTGTGGTACCATACCAGTACCACCTGGGTAAACCTGGGAAATTTACCCAGCGCCGGGGGTTGGTCATTAACCGGGAATGCCGGAACGGTGGATAGCATAAACTTTGTAGGAACCACCGACCTTACACCCCTGAACTTCAGGGCCAATAACCAGCCATCCGGAAGGATAGACCCCAATTTGGAGACTACATTTTTTGGCTACCAGGCGGGAATGAATGAAACAGGATTCGCTAATAGTGCAACCGGATACCAGGCACTTTTCAGCAATCTCTCGGGGTTTAATAACGTTGCAAATGGGTGGAAGGCGCTTTATTCCAATACTACCGGATGGCACAACACCGCTATTGGGGTGAATGCGCTTTATATGAATACGTCAGGTAATAACAATACAGCAGACGGACATTACGCGCTTAATTCGAATACCACTGGACAAAATAATACGGCAAGCGGGGTCTCATCTCTTGATTACAATACCACGGGAAATAATAATACGGCATACGGATTGAGTTCTCTCGTGAGCAATTCCAACGGAAATAATAATACGGCAAGCGGGTACAATTCACTTTATAACAATTACGCTGGTTCCAGCAATGTAGCCATTGGCGCTTATTCTTTATATACTAACACCATTTCTAGCAACCTGGTGGCCATCGGGGATTCGGCCTTATTTAGCAACACATCACCTCAAAATACTGCGGTTGGGTACCAGGCCTTGGCTCTAAATACAATGGGAGCGGCTAATACGGCTGTCGGATATGGGTCCCTTCGTGATAACAGTTCGGGGAACGAAATTACGGCAGTTGGAGCCTTGACAAATACCGGACAGGGAGCTTTCATTACTCTCCTGGGATATTCAGCAAGTGCAGCCGAAGGGATTATGGACGCCACTGCCATTGGATCAAATGCCAATGTTATAGCTCCCTATACCATTCAGCTTGGGGATAATGCTGTAACGGCGGTCAATTCCTATGGCACCTTCAACACGATCTCCGACGGCCGGTTCAAATACAATATCCGCGAAGATGTAAGCGGACTGGATTTTATTATGCGGCTTCGGCCAGTCACCTATCAATTGGATACCCGGAAGATCGCCAACGAACTGGCCGGCGGAAAAACCCTGGCCTCATTTGCCGCTGTCAGTAACGAAACCCGGGCCATGAATATCCGCCGCACGGGCTTTATTGCCCAGGAAGTGGAAAAAGCCGCGGATGAAAGCGGATTCGACTTCGATGCCGTCAAAAAACCGCAAAACGATCAGGATCATTATAGCCTGAGCTACCAGGAATTCGTGGTCCCCCTGGTGAAGGCCGTGCAGGAGCAGCAAAAGGAGATTGCAGATTTGAGAAAGGAAATCGAAGACCTGAAAAAGCTGATTGCCAAAACTCCAAACAACTAAACGCACGGCCATGGTTAAAAATATAATTTGTTTATTGAGTTCCTGCTCCATCAGTGTGTGCTGCCTGTCACAGGCCTACCTGCATCTCACATCCGGCACCTTTATAAAATTGGACAGCGGGGTGGTGGTCGAGCTGAACAATACCAATCTCATTGTCGACGGGACCCTTCAGCAATCACCGGGGGATGGGACCTTTCTATTTACGGGAGCCATGGCAACCTCCATTTCCGGCAGTTCCCTGCCGATTTTTGATAAACTCCTGGTTGCCAGGGGGACCGGGAATACGCTCAGTTTGCTGCATCCTGTCAGTGTGGTATCACAGGTCATGTTTACTTCCGGGCTGCTCGATCTCAACAATAATAATCTAAACCTGGGAAGCACCGGCCTGCTCATAAATGAAAGCGACAGCAGCCGCATCATCGGCCCCCTTGGAGGGGAGGTCATCGCAACAGCCACGCTTAATGGCCCTTCCGGCGCGAATCCGGGCAACCTGGGTGCTATCATTACTTCCACCCAGAACCTGGGCAACACCACCGTCAGCAGAGGTCACCAATCCCAGGTCATCGGGGGAACCGGGATGAGCATCCTTCGCTACTTTGATATTGCGCCCACTAATGACGTCAGTCTGAATGCCGGCCTGACGCTACAGTATTTTGATGCTGAGCTCAATGGTCTCGATGCAGATTCCCTGAAGATGTGGAGCAGCTCCAATGACAGTAACTGGACGGATCTCGGGTATACGGACCGGGATACCAGCCTGCACTATGTGGATCTTACAGGAATCGACTCTTTTTCCAGATGGACCCTGTATGCCGGTCCGAGCACTCCTCTGCCATTGACCTATCTTCTCTTCAACGCGAGCTGCTTATCCGGCCAGGTCAGTATCACGTGGGAAACAGCACAACAAGTAAATACAAGGTTGTTTGAGGTGGAAAGAAGCGGGGACGGAAGCCAGTGGCAGGTGATCGGCTCCGTTCCTGCAGCGGGCAACAGTTCTGTTGCAAACGAGTATTCATTTACCGACAAGGATCCCTTACCGGGGAATAATGAATACCGGATCGCAGAATATGACCTTTCCAACCAGGTGAACTATACCCGGGTGATCCTTTCAACCTGTGGGATGGGGGAAACCTTTTCCGTTTGGCCCAACCCGGTTGCCAATACAGCCTGGGTGAATATTTCAACTCCCGGCAACTCAAAAGCGGCATTGAGATTATATGATAGCAAGGGAGGATTGACACTTGTGCAAGAGTTCGACTTGCCCGCCGGAAATAGTCAGGTCAACCTGAACCTTACCGGACTGGCCCGGGGAGCCTATGAATTAAGGGTAGACTGGGGAACCGATCATCATGCATCCGCAATAATTATAAAACTGTAAGTTTCGCCCTTCCTTCAAGTGAGATTCTCACGGATGGCCTTTGCGACCGCCCCTGACATACTGGTCACGTGCAGCTTCTCATAGATATTCCTGACATGCGATTTGACCGTCTCATTGGCAATTCCGCATTTTTGAGCTGCCATTTTATAACTGCTGCCTTCTACCAGGCATTTCAGGATCTCTTTTTCACGCTTGCTCAGGTTGTAATTTTCAACCAGGTTCGTTTTATGGAAATGTTCCCTGAAGAGACTGAGCGTCTTCCTGGCGATGGTAGGCGACATGGGCGACCCGCCGGAGATTATCTCATTGATCGAAGACAGGAGGGCAAGAGGCAGGTGACTTTTCAACACATAGCCGGAAGCGCCGGCGCAGACGGCCGCAAACACTTTATCATCATCTTCAAAGACGGTCTGGATAAGGATTTTGATGCCGGGATAATTTTCTATTATCAGTTTGGTAGCCTCAATCCCATCAACGGGGGATATCCCGATATCCATCAGCACGACTTCGGGGATGTTTATTGCTAACCGGGCGATCAAATCGCTGGTATTCAAATAGGCCCCCGTAAGCTCCAGACCGGGCAATCCATCAACCAGAATGTTCAAAGCTTCCAGATACTTTGCATTGTCTTCGAATATGGCCACCTTAACACTCATGGTAAGCTAAAGATAAGGTTCAGTGACCACTTAAAAAATAGCGAATTCAGGTGATAGGGACTCTGAAAACTACCACAGTGCACTGGTTTTCTGACAGGATCCTGACGCTGCCTTTCATCTCTTTTACCCTGGATTCCATATTGAATAGTCCATTCCCCGTTCTCACCAATTGCGGGTCAAAGCCTTTTCCGTCGTCAGAGACGGATATTTCCAGAGATCCGGCCTGAGATTTTACTGTCACCTTCAGCTTATGGCAGTCCGCATGTTTAATGGCATTGTTCATCGCTTCCTTTACAATAAGGTAGATATTTTTCATCGACTCCATTGCCAATTTCTGTTTGAGCGCAGCTTCCTCTGTCATAAACTCCAACTGGATATCTCTGGAGGCACAGGTGCTCTGCGCAAAATCGGTGAGCCGCTGAACGACCTTCTCTACATTTTCATTTTTGGGATTGATAGCCCAGACTATATCATTCATGTTTTCCACCATTTCCAGCGAATGGCTGCTTATCTTCTTCAATAAAGAATAGGCTTGCCCCTGCTCACCTGTTTCCATTTTAGTTTTGACTACTTCACTTAGGATGCGGATACTGCCTAAAGTAGCCCCCACATCGTCATGAAGATCCCTTGAAATATCATTTCGTATGCCTTGCAGCTTCAGCAATTGCTTGATCCTGTATTTATACAAGCCGGCTAAAATAAGCACGGTCAGGACCACCAGCAGGGATTTGAACCACCAGGTCTGCCAGAAAGGGGGATGAATGATTATCCAAACGGTAGTCGTCTCTTTGGTGGCGATTCCATCCCTGTTCTCAGATTTCACATTAAATGTAAAAGTACCCGCCGGAAGGTTGCTATAGGAGGCGAACCTTTGTCTGCCTGCGTTCACCCAGTGTTTATCCACACCCTGCAATTGATAATAATAATTGATGCGGTTCGGCTCCAGGAAACTGAGGGAGGCAAATTCCAGGGTTATAAAATTCTGATCGTAAGAGAGATCGATCGTATCGGGTTTGCCCGAATGGGAATCGATCGGTAAAGGCTGATCATATATCCTGAATCCCGTCAGCGTCACATCGGCGGGGGCCTCTTCGTTTCCGATGCTATCCGGTCTGAAGCTTACGAACCCTCCGGCATAACCTAGCAATAGCCTGCCATCCGTTGTCTTATAAAATCGCATACAATCGCCAAAATTATTATTGAAGATCCCATCTTCCAATCCATAATGAAAGACCCTTTTGTTGACCAGGTTCACTTTGCAAAGCCCCTGGCCGCTTGCGACCCACAGATCGTGGGGTGACTGAAAATAAAGCGCCGTAATGTTATTACCTGGCAATCCCTCCCGGGTGGTGATATATGTAAATCGTCCGGTACGCGGGTAAAAGAGATTGATGCCTCCGGCAGCAGTGCCTAACGCCAACAGGGTATCATTTATTTTTTCGATACACTGAACCGAATTATCAGAAATGCAGGCAGGATTATCTTTTTCCGGAACAAAGATTTTGGTGTACCGGCCGGATGCCTTGTCAAATTTTTGAAGACCTCTTGTTTGAGTTGCTACCCATATATTTTGTTCCTTATCTATGAACAGATCAAAAACCTGCTTTTCTGTGTTCCCATGATAAGAAAGCAGGTCGGGGTAATTTGTAAAAACATTATTTTTTCGGTCCCATTTGGCTATACCATGGTATAAAGCAAACCAGGTGACTTGGGCGCTATCCAAAACCATGTTGACAATCGTAGTGGTCAGCGCCGGGGGATGCGAATTAATGAACTTTCCCCATTTTGGGTCATAGGTGCTGAGCCAACCATGCTGGCAACCAATTAAAATTTTCCCCTCCGGTTGGCGAAGGAAGGACCAAACCCGGTTGCCGGGTTCTCCCAATACGCCCGGGTTGTTTGCTTTATAGGTATAAGCTGTAATATACTGCAAGTGATCATTAAAAGCCAGGATACCCTGCCCATAAGTGGCTGCCCAGATATCATTGTTTTTTGTCTGGATGAAACCCAGAACGGGTGTAGTATTCAACTCGTTATTTACTGAGGGAAAATTGACAGAATGGAATTGTTGTCTGTAGGGGTCAAAAATGGAAATGCCCTTATCCGATCCGATCCATATATTCCCCTCCCGATCCTCATAAAGACAAGTTATGGACTTATCATAGTTCAGGCCACCCGGGGTCTGCGCGTTACGCGGGATCAGCCTGAAGGAATCCGATTGAGGAAAATATTCCAGCAATCCATCTTTCCTCGCTCCCATCCAGATCCTGCCATTTCTATCCTCCATCATACAATCGATAGAAATATTTATTTTCCGGGGTTGATCCTCCGTGGCGTCGAAAAAATACCTCCTGAGCTGGTGAGTAACCAGGTTGTACCGGAATAAATATCCAGTGTAGGTATGGATCCAAAGGTTATCTTCCCTGTCCAGGTAAAACAAACCCGCATCCCTGACCAAATTAAATATGGGAAGATTATCCGGGTTAAAATCCTTATCGTACAGGATTTTCTTTTGGGGATCCAACATGCAAATCCCATACAGGTAACTGTGGATCCACAAATTGCCGGTGCGGGGGTCACAAAGGATTGTATTGCTTAGGTCAATCGCTTTATCCTTTCGCAATAGAGAATCATAGGATATCAGCCGGTGACTCTCCACATCATATTCAGCGATCGAATTGAGTGAAATGACCCAGACATTTCCCTGTTTATCCAGGCAGGCACTGACGCTGTTATTAAGATCTCTGAAGGAAGAATCCTTGAAGTCAGAGACCCTTGTATTCTTCCCGGTGGAGGGGTTAAATATATTAAACCCCGAAAAAACAGTCAATATCCAGATATTATTTTCCCGGTCTTTTAGCAGGGAGCCGGTATTATCCGAACTGATGCTATGAGGATCATAGGGGTTGTGGTGATAAGTGATAAATGAATTTCCATCGTATTTCTGCAGCCCATTGCCTGTTGCAATCCACATAAATCCTTTGTTATCCTGGATGATGCCCGTAACTAAGTCAGAGGCTAAACCGGCCGAAGTATTGATATTCCGGAAAATATAAAAATCCTTTTGTCCATAGGAAAGGCGGCAGGTTAGAATCACCGGCAATAAAAGAAGAATGCTTTTGAACGGGTATGACACGATTGATAGATTTTAACCGCCCTCCGCTAAATTTAGACATATTAGACATAATAATACGGAGGCTGTAGTCTTTTACTTAGAAACTTTTCCCATTTAATGTTTCATACGCATCCCTTAAACCCGAGCTCTTAAGGCCAACAGACATTAATTTAGCCTGAATTTGATCGTGAACAGCTTTAGCCTCCGGAAAAGCTTGATTAGTCCAAAACCGGTTGTTAATTTGAAAATAGCCTGTTTCACTAAGAAAGGCTACCCCATAGCGATAAGCATCATCCATAGTATCATCCAGATCACTTATTTCAAAAGATCCGTCTGGCTGATATGATTTTGTGAGGCACCAATTCAGCATGCTCGAAATCTCGAGCCGGACTTTCGCCCGTGTTGCGGTATCAAGATAGGGCCACGCATACCTAAAAATTTTCACCGCATCCCAATTTAAATGATTTTCATAATGACCATCAAATTTTATCCCTGCTGGAAAATCTATATCATCAAGCTGAAGCAGCCTTTTTGCAATTAGATCTTTATGTTCTACCTGTCCTTTAAGGTCAGAAATTACATGAAATGTTATACCCACGTCGTCCATTTTCCAAACATTTCCATGCCTGTCAACCATCCACTGTCCCCAGCACCCTGTCGTTGGGTTTTGCCAATGGTTTACGTAATCTTTCAATGCGCTGTCAAGTAGAGGATTAAATTGATATGCAATCGGGCGGCTCTTATTCAACAATATTGCAATTGCCGAAAAAGTTTCATCAAGTTCTTCACGATTAAATGCTCCTGTTTTAATAAAGTTGTCATAAAGGTCTGAGTCAAGTTGCGCTTTAAGTTTTTCCGGAGAATTTATCCGGTCAAGAAACGATGGCCGATATTGGGGGTGTAGACTATCCTCCAAATTATCAATAGAATAATAGAACCTAAGATACCAAACCGTAATCCCTGCTCCCCAACTCCCGTCAGAGGCCTGCTGCACGGATGCGAATTTCTGTTCTGCGGGTTTTGAAACACTATTGCGGAGATCGTCTATCCTCAAACGGGTGGCGACTGTATCAGAAGTAAAGTTTAGCCGCCAACGGATCTCGCGATAAATATGCATTGAGTAAGATATTGCTTCGCCTGCTGCCTGTCTTCGATTTATTTCTTTTAGAAGTGGTTTAAGCGATGGATTAAACTGTTTTAATCTTTTGTCCCTGGCTATGCGGAGTTCTGACATGTCCCAATAAAATTGAGCTTTGTTCCATAATCGAGAATTCCATGATTCATTTGTGATTTGTGGAGGCGCAGTAAAAATGTTCTCGCGGTAGATTACAATTGCAATCAAAATGCGTTGCAAACGTTCCCGGTAAATGTAACCCGCAAGTAGTAATATTAAGATAGTTATTAATATAGTTCGCCAGCGTTTGCGTCTGGTGTTGATTTTTGTTTGCGTTAATGACTGCATAAGATCGAATTTTTAGATCTGTCATTAAAAGTCCGAAAAAAACAGCGATTAACTGTAGTGAAAGCTTCCTTAAACTTATAGTGATCTAAAATAGAAATTATCGCTAGATTTGATCCGTCAAATATACCCAAACCATGCGGTGGAAAATTCGGTGCTTTTGCCGGTCACCCGAGCCCAACATATTGAAAATAAATGCGGAAAGTCGGTAGGGTCCTTCTCCGCCCTCTCCGCTCCAGTTAAAAGTCGAAGGGTATGTTTCAGCAAATTACCGCATCCATACAAAGCTTTGGTACTTTTTCGCAGGAACAACTGTCGGGATTACTCGATCGGCTGAAGCTCATGAACATTAACAAGGAAGCTTGTCTGATCAAAGAGGGACAGGTCTGCAAGGCGATGTATTTTATCAATAAGGGCGCGTTTCGGCATTACACCGTGCTGGACGACGGCGAAGAAGCCACGCTCAATCTGTATATTAAAGGCGAATGGCTGCTGGAATACAAAAGCTTCATGGCCCAGCAAGCTTCTGAAAATATCATCCAGGCCGCGACCGACTGCGAGGTGTTCGGACTGACCATGTGGGATTTTCATGAGCTGGTCAGGGCTTCCGAGGGGTATTTGCGGCTGGCAGCTATTTTGGAACTCGCCATCCGCAACCAGGATTTTCAACATAACTGGCTCACGCCCGAACAAAAATATGAACGCCTGCTGCTGACCCGGCCGGAGCTCCTCCACTATTTCCCTTTGAAGCATATCGCCTCCTACCTGGGTATGACGCCCGAGACCCTGAGCCGTATCCGAAAAAAAATCAGTTCTTGATTTCAGTCAAGCCAGCAATCCCCGGCAGGAGCTAGATTTGGACTATGGATAACTTATTTGAAAGAAAAGCCGGCATTTGCCTGATCATATTCGCTGTTCTACTCCTTATTACCGCCATGCATCATCCCGGCGGGGGCGGAGGGGGTATCCCGTATCTGATCCATGTTTCGGGACTGATTGTTGTGGTGCATGCGATCGCCATTTTTTCGCTGCCCTTTGGATGGGTAGGATTCTGGGGTTTAACGAAAAAAATTGGAACGGATCGCTTCTGGTCGATACTGGCTTTTTCTATGATGTCTGTCGGCCTGATGGCCGTGTTGTTCGCCGCTACCATCAATGGATTGGTGTTGCCCATTTTTTTGCAGCACTATAAAGAGGCATCGCCTGAAACGCTTACCACTATCGACCCCATTCTGCGATATGGTCTTGCCATCAATCATGCCTTTGATTATATCTATACGGGCGCGTTCTGTGTGGCTGTTCTATGCTGGTCGATTGCGATCGTGACGACCGGAGCGTTAGCGCGGTGGATCGGCTGGTTTGGGATCGGCCTGGCGCTTATCACCGCGGCGATCTTTCTTTCCGGCATGCCGGTCAATACTGTTTATGGAATGCGGGTTTTTGCGTCCGGAATGATACTTTGGATCGGGGCGACAGGGATTCTGTTGCTGAGGGGTCTCCCGAAGTCAAGAGGTTGAAATCACCTCACTTATCGCCTCTGCATCCACGGTCAAACTAAACGGTTCCCAATTCCCCCATACCTCAACGGGCATTCCAATGCTTAGGGTAGCGCCTGGCCGGCTAAGGCGGATAATCGTATTTTTTGAGATGTCCACTGTATTTGTATTTCCGTCCTGGCCTGTCGATAAAATTAGCCGGTCCCCCCGGATGCCGATAATTGTTCCGGTGATCCTGGCCCGGGGAAGCCGCGCCAAACCTGTATTCCAGCCGGCCCCCTTGGATAGCCTGTAGACTTCAAAATAACTGCCTTTAAAAACTGGTAAAGCATTGCTCGGGATCGCGGGTTGCCGGTAGCGGGGGGCGCGCAAATTATTGCCATCAACCTGCTTAAGGATGTAAACAGCATCATATTTATCGAAATCGCCATCGGCGAACAAATAGTCGGGAGATTCCCTTGTCCTAAAGACCCAGCTACCCAGCAACCTTAGGTCTTGCCTTGCGATAATGACTGACTGCTGGCTAAAAGGAACTGCCCTATTTATTTGCTTAAATTCTGAGAACGCGCTTTCGGTAATACTCATGACGCGGTGGTCAAAAACCCCGGTTCCTATCGAGAAAAGCACTAAAAACGAAAGCAATACAACAGGAACTATTTTTAGCCAGCCCGATTTAAACTCATTGAAAATAAACAGGTATAAAACAGATAGGGGAAAATAGCTCATCATGAATAGCCTGTTTGCATATTCAAGTCCAAATAGGGGAGAGGATAGAATAAAAGACATTGCTGTGAGTGACAAGGCAAATACCTTGTCGGGGCCGTTTATTTGCTTTCGGTTTTTGATGATCAGGATAGTCGCCAATAGCGCCAACAGATTTACCAGGATTAGGTTGACAAGAGTAAAACCAGTCAGCAATATGTTCTGCCCCTTCAACGCAAATAATAAGACAGGACCCCTGAATAAATTCAACGGGGCGGATAGCAACCTTTCAAACCGTTGTAAATCAAAAAGCGCAATAAGACAGAGGACAAAAAAGAAGCCACCCAGTACGACAACTATTTTTCGCCGACCGGCCGGGCCGAAATAGCCCCTATGGCTTAGCAGCCAAAATGAGGCCGACAAAACGGAAAAAAGCACCAGAAAAGCAAAGCTTCCATAGTGGGTTAAGGCGCACAATAGCAGCATTAAGAGTCCATAATAAGCATCTTTTCTTCGGCCGTATCTAAGCAACCGCAGAGCAAAATAAAGATAGAAGAACATCCAAATCACGGCAACGGCGTTTTTTTGAAGGACGCTGTTGGAGAAGTACACGACCGGGGTGAAATTCAGGATCGAAAACGCAACGATCAAATAGTTTAATAAGGAAGCCTTGAAGGAAGGTTTTGGATTGATCTCTCCCGCAATAAGGAAAACAGGTATGGCTGCCAGCGGCGGCAAAAAGGAATTGGTGAATCTTATCGCCAGGAGTATACACTGTTCCGGCGATCCAATATGAAGGACTTGCAGAGCCTTTGCCAGTAAGCCGTCAACGAAAAAAAGTAAAGGCATATCTGGCATAGCTAAACGAAAATGCTCCAGCATGCTTCTAACCTGTAGTGGATAGTAAGGACCATCACTTCCCGCAAGCAGGTAATAGTTTACTACGTCATTCGAGCGCAGCCTGATAAGTGAGGCTGTTACCATGAACAAAATAACGGGTAACCAGTTTATGATTGTGGTCTTGCCGCGCATGACGGGATATTTAGAAACAAATATACATAGAAATACAATGCATATAATACAAATGTATTAATTGTATTTAGACGCTTTCATTTCGCCACATCAATCTTCACCTTCTTATTTTTGAGCTTTTCGTCCTTTATTAATTGTAGAGTATGACTCACAGTGGACTTGCGAATGGCCACAAAACAAAAAAAGTCCTTTACTTCAATGAGCCCGATATCCTCTTTCTTCAGCTGCCCCTTGTTAGTGAAAAACCCCACGACATCGACCTTATTGACCTTATCTTTTTTACCGGCGGAAATGAACAAAGTGGTCCATTTGGGTTTAGCAGGAAGTGTAGTCGCAGCGGCAAGGTCAAGGACTTCGGGCTGCTCCTGAATATAAGCAGGCAGGCTTTCCTCCGGCGACAGGATGAGGATGGCTGTTCCACTGGCATCCATCCGGGCCGTTCTGCCGTTGCGATGGGTATACATTTCTTCCGTTGCGGGCAGATGATAATGGATGATATACCGGATATTCGGCACATCCAATCCCCTGGCGGCAAGGTCAGTGGTCACCAGGATATCGGAACTGCCATTGCGGAATTTCGCCAGAGCGCTGTCCCGCTCGGGCTGTTCGAGGGCCCCATGATAAAAGACATTCACGATCCCTTTTTCCTTTAATTGGGCGCTGACCCGTTCGACGGACTCCCGGTGATTGCAAAATACGACGGCCGACCGGTTACCTATCCGGCAGATCAGCCGGAACAGCGTATCGATCTTATCCTTTTCGGGGCTAAATACCTGCTGAAGGGCAAGTCTCTCGGTCTTTTTGCCGGATAGGAAATCCAGGGTCCGGGCTAATCGTAGCCCGACGAAATCAGGTATCTCCGTGGCGGCAGTTGCGGAGGTGAGAATCCTTTTGTTCAAGGCCTTCAAAGAGCCGACAATAAAGGACATTTCATCCTGAAAGCCCAACTCCAGGGACTTATCGAATTCGTCAAGGACCAGGGTCCTGATAGTCTCCGTATCAATGTTGTTCCTGCGGATGTGATCGGCCAAACGTCCCGGTGTTCCGACAATCAGGGCCGGGGATTCTATTAAGTTATTTTCTTCCGTCTCTCTGAGGTGGCCGCCATAGCAACAGGTGACCTTAAATCCGGTGCCCATTGTCTTAAATACCTGTTCTATCTGGATAGCCAGTTCGCGGGAAGGAACGATCACAAGGGCCTGGGTGCCTGCCGTCCTTTCGTCCATCAAACCCAGTACGGGCAAAAGATAGGCCAGAGTCTTCCCCGAGCCGGTATCTGAAAGCAATACGAAATCACCATCCTGTTGCGCGGTTTCTAGCGCCTCGGTCTGCAGTTCGTTCAATCCATCGATCCTCAGATGGGATAGCATCTTTTCAATGACCTCTGGGTGTAGCAACATCCGGCAAAAGTACAGGATTCGCCACGCGCGCCCCAATCATTTATTGCAGCGTAGCCGCAAAAGCTTTAAGATCGGCAAGGATTGAGGCCGAGTTGGAATTTATTCCGTTGGATAATTTTTGAATTTGAAGGTAATTGCTTTGCTCCGTCGCCAGCAATGTCTGCTGTAATTTCATCTTGCTGCTCCTTGCCCGCGGCGCCCGTTCGTTCAACCGGCTGAGCGAGCTGGTCTCGTTGGCAACGTTCTTTAGGCTCATCGCCACATTGAACGGACCGATGACCGTCGTAAAGCTGCTATTTGATACTTGTTGTCCTCTGGCAAAACTCGCCACAATGACCAGGATGGCCAATGTTAGAATTGTCTTTTTCATGTTCTTGATTTACGGAGGTTATTACTGTCTTACAAATTCCACCCGGCGATTATTGGCCTTTCCGTCCAAAGTAGCATTGTCCGCAATAGGTTTGGTATCGCCAAAGCCTTTTGAAGTGAGCCTCGATGCATCGATGCCCATGGTAGTAAGCTGCGCCACTACAGCCGTGGCACGCTGTTGCGATAAAACCAAATTGTGCGAGGCTGTACCGGTATTATCGGTATGGCCGTCTACTTCGAATTTCAGGTCCGGGTTATCCTGCAGCAGCTTGACGACCATATTGAGCGTTCCCATGCTTTGGGGCGTTATAGTCGCCTTATCGACGTCGAAATTGATACCATGCGTCACCAGTTTTGCATCGGTGAACTTTTGCCCGGTTATATAAAACTGAACGCTGTCGGCAATTTTAAAATGTTTGAAAATGATGGGATTATTCTGATCGCCGATACCCTCTATTTCCAGCCGGGTCGGCGAAAGCCCGACCTGCGGTATAATAAGCACCCGGTATTTGTCCACGTAGACCTTCATCTGATTGTTTTTATAGGCGACCGCAATATGATGCCATTTTTTTAAGTAATTATTGCCTCCGATGTCAGCGGGTATCGAACCACTGAAATTGTTCGGTCCGGCAAATTCAACATTGCCGGGTTTTACGCATACGGTTAAGTTATCGTTTTTGGCATCGTATAACGCGAGTATGCCCTGGTATCCATCCCTTCCGTAGACGTCATACTCAACCGAAAAACTGCTGGTGAGATAGGATTTATTTTTCATCAGCGGCGCTACATGTACATAATTGCCGTCAGTCAGGAGGAACGCCTTATCCGGCCCGACCATATTCAGGATGGCCTGCCCTCCCGTCAGGCTCCAGTGCGTAGGAAATTCACCGCTTTGGTCGTCGGTAAATTCGTCTTCAAAAAGGATCTTATTACCCGGCACAAAATCATAGTTCTGGTAAGAAGTCAGACTTCCCGCGAGCCCCTGACTTCCGGTTGACGCCTGAGCTCCCGCTGTCGGGCTCTGACCTGCCGTTGTTTGCCCGGGCGCAGCTGAAGTTGATGCCGTTTGCGTCGTATCTTTGGACGCGCTTTTCTTTTTGAATAAGCTCTTGAGCGAATTTGTATTGAGAGTAACCTGTCCCATGCTTGTCCCGACTATAAGGAGCAGCGGGAAAAACCGGATGAGTTTTGGAGTCCTTTTCATGGCATGTAATTGTTTGCATTAAAGTAACGGACAAAATGTTGTTCGTTCAATAGGATATTCATCCTATTTTTTATGCAGCTTTTCGTATTACCTCTCCAATTCTTCAATCGTCTTTTTTGCCTTAGCCAGGCGGATGGCCTTATTTTTTTCGACAAGCTTGTGTGTCGCCCATTTCTCAAGCCGGTGGTGCAGCGGAATGATAACCGCCGCAATGACCACCAACGATAGCAACATCAGGAAGGGAGAGTCGTTTGTTAAGCGTTGCAGGAGCGGATGGAGCAATAAGTAGAAAAATTCAAATACGATCAACAGGGCCAACCCCCCTAAGAAACCGACGACCCTATGACTTACTATTATACTCCGGCTCAGTAAAAGGCTGAGTCCTCCTTTCGCAGATGCTGGTAATATCCGCCCAGATTCAGATAGGATAAATACAGGTCTCTGACGCTGTGCTTTGCAACGGCGTTATTGAGCGAAACCCGGTAATAAGAAAGGGCCAAATCGTTGTTGTTTAGACGCATATGGATATCACCCAGTGTTCTGCTTATGAAACTGTTTGAAAAGCGCCCGCCGGAGGCGATATCAATTTCGTATGCGCGTTGCGCGTAGTATAAAGCCGAATCGAGCTGGTCGCTGTCCTCGAAATACTTCGCGAAATTTTGAAGAGCCACCGCGTAAAAGAAATTTGGGCGGCTATTCCTGATGACATTCAGGGCTTTTCTTGCATATTCCATCTGTCGGGAAGAAGAGTAAGCGTAACAAATGGCCATGTTCTCATATATGGTTACAAGCAGCACCGGATTATTTGTCTTCTCGGCGATCTTGAGTGCCACCAATTCGGCCTTTAATGCCTCAGGCCGGTTGTCGCTTCGGCAATAGCCATATCCGGCTTGGGCCCATCCAAGCGCAACAAGAAGGTCACTTTTCTGACGCGTTCCCTCGGCGATGATCCTCTTTGAATAATACAAAATCGAATCAGGAGTATAAACACTGAGGGGCAATGGAATTTACCGCGTCTAATTTTATGCTATCCGGCGCATCCGAATGGATAATACCCAGCAAACTGTCTGTCACGGCATACTGGCAGAAGACGCGGCTGAAAGAAAAGAGCAATGAGACAAGGATTGGTAAATATCTTCGCATTTGCAAATTTTTAGGAAAGTATCTACCAGTCCCGCCAATTGTCGATATATCCCGTCTCGGACTCCAGGCCCACGATATCGCCCATGCGATACAAGGCATCGCAAAGACCTTCCCGTTCTTCCGTATCGATCCCCGAAGAAAGCGTTTCATCATTGGCGATATCATTGAGCTTTTCTACACATTCCTCAAACAGGGACATGATCGTTTCCGTGTCCACATCATCGGGCAAGCCGATCAACTTAGTTCTTAGGGTATTCAATACTTCCATCAGGACCGGCTC
>Ga0302300_1000849_pt1 | contig 18969 bp, 15 predicted proteins | sample III_Palsa_E1_1_FD_198756 | JGI IMG/M metagenome (GOLD analysis project Ga0302300, IMG submission 198756) | Peat permafrost microbial communities from Stordalen Mire near Abisko, Sweden - III_Palsa_E1_1 | ecosystem: Environmental > Terrestrial > Soil > Palsa > Peat permafrost | place: Sweden... | reverse complement strand
GCTCCCGCGACAAATACGGTAACCTCAAGCCGATTGCCTCGTCATGACGATTCCTCTTGAGTGCACTCGTGTCTTCTCTTTCCTTTTTATTTGAATTTATGTCTCCCGTGAAGTGACGAGACTTCATGATCAATCGTCATTACGCGATTGATGGCAGAAACGACAACAACAACAACTATGACCACGAGAACAATGATGATGACAAGAACAACTTATACTATCCATTTGCTTGTGTTGGTAAAAATCAACAGTGCGCAACTCACTCACACCTACACCAGCGCAATATTACCACGCGAGTTGTCATTGTTGTGAAACCGAACAGAGACATATGCGGTATAAGGTAATTACGGCTAAAGCTATGTTATCAACAAGTTTATAGTGTCAAGAGAGTGGAATTCATGCTCAGCCCGTCCGACATTTTCGACACCCTAGCCATCGCCACAAATGTCACTACCCCTATACAAAAAATCCAAACCTATAGAACAGACGAGGAAGACTTACAACGATACATCTTCTCATATGTTATTCCGACAAGTTCGACAAAAGAAAAGAAAAAGAAAAAAAAAAGTTACATGATTCGTGTAAAAAATGTGATGATAAAAAAATGGATAGGGTCTGGGATTGAGTTTTTTTTTTGAAAAGAAAGAAAGGGAGAGAAACGCGGTTATTCTTTGTGTATTTATTGACATTGGTGAATGAGTCATGGTTATGATTTTTTTTCATATGGTTATGAAATTACACTGTCACATTTTTTATTTTATTTTATTTTTAGAATGTCATGATGCAGCAAAAAGAAAAGAAAATGATTTGCTTTTTTATTATTATCATTTTTTCTTTTGATTCACAAAAGTCAATCACATAAAAGAACGAGAGTTTTAGCAAGTGCTTTGAATGCAGGTTCTGAATCTTTGGTCAAGATACACCCCTTTGTCGATCCCACTGCGAAATTACAAAGAATCATTTGAAGCTCCATGGGTAGTCTCTTGACAAGAGTGAAGAAGCGCACGGTAGCAGAGTAATACGGGTTGGTAGCGCAAATTGATTTGATTTGAAGCAGATTCTCACACACGAAAATGGTCAATGCAAAGACACTGGCAGCCAGTTCATTCACCATTTTAAGATTCACACGGATGTCATGACGAGTTTGTTCAGGGTTGTTCAGGAATCTCTCAAGAAGATTTGCGACTTCACGTCCCTCATGAAATTTAGCTATTGAAAGAGGAGAACTTTCACAGTTGTAATTTTCTCTCGGTGTCGTCGTTACATCCCCTATATCTCTACCACTGGCAATGAGCCATTCTATGACTCCTATCATACCACTAAAAGATGCCCACCACAACGGAGTGCGTCCACGGTCATCCTTTAATGTGATATCAACACGAGGGTCCTTCATCATTTCTTTAACGACAGTCATGTGTCCCCTTTCACAACAAAGAGAAAAGGCTGTCTGTCCACTTATCACACCCAAATTGACCTCGATGTTTGGATGCGACAAAAGTAGTTTTACCATTTCAATTTTACCATTAAAGGAAGCGCCAGAAAGAGGATTCCAGCAGAGTTTTCGGTTTATATCCACCTCGGGGTTGTTTTTTAATATCAAAGAGAAGCCAACAGTGTCACCCTCCTTTGCTTTCTGGATGAGTTCAATGCATAAAGAATGCGAACTCATTGTGCGCTTTGAAAGTGTATGTGTGAGTACACGGGAAAATATAGCGTAGGGTGCTTCGTGTGGAAAAAAAGAAGAAGAAGAAGAAAAAAGATGGAATAATTTTGTTTATATGCCGCAATGGGAAAAAATAAAAAATAAGTCGTCTTCATGGTTATGATTTTTTTTTGGTTGGGGTTCATGATTTCATTTTTTCGTTTTTTTATTTTTAGAATGTTGCGTAAAAAAGAAAAAAAAAAGTGGAAGAAATTGACTTTGGTTTGCTTTTTGATTCAAGAACAAAGAAGAGTTTTGACAAGTGATTTGAAAGCAGGTTCCGAGTTCTTGGTCGTGATGCTTTCTTTAGCCGATCCCACTGCACGATTACACAAAATCATTTGAAGTTCCATGGGCAATCTCTTGGAAATCTCCAAGAACCTGATTGTTGCAGCAGAAGAAAGTGAAATACCCACATAACGATCGGGTTTATGCTTGAATTGGAGCAAATCGTCGCACAGAAAAATGATCAAGGCAAAAATTTCAGCAGACACTGCATCCGGAAATTTTAATTCTACTCGAATTTCGTGGCTTGTTTGTGTGGGATCATCAATAAACCTATTCAAGAGTTTCGCGATTTCGTGACGTGAAAGTCCAGTTGTGAGTTCGATAACAGTCGGGTTCTCGACGCCGCCATATGAACCTTGCGCCCTGTCTTTACAAACATATCCTAGATCTTTTCCGCTGGCAATGAGAAATTTGACAGCATCGTGATTTTCAAAAAGCACCGAATGAAAGAGTGGTGTGCGTTTTTTGTAATCATAAAGTGTAGCATCGACACGAGGATCTTCAAGAAGAAAGCGAACAATATCCATTCTTCTCCTGCGACAGGCTACTGAGAGAGCAACATGATCATCATAACTCTTACAATTGACTTCTACGCCTGGGTGCCCCAATATGATCTTAACGACTTGAGTCATGCCAGAAAGTGCAGCAATGTAAAGAGGAAAAGGTTCTGTCGAAGAAATTTGAAAATTTACATCGATACCTGGATTATTTTTAAGAAAAGACACAGCTTCATCTTCTTTGCGTGCTAACACCAACTCATAGAACATCTTATTATCTGAAAAGGACATCGTGTTATAGATGGGAAAAAGATGAAAGAGAAAGATGGGAAAGGATCAAGTGAAAAAAAAATGAATTGAATGATGCATCTTTTTTTTTCTTCAAAAAATGTTTGTTTATATATTGAATCGTGGTTATGATTTTTTTTTCTTCTTCTTTTTTTATTCTTTGGAGAAAAATGTTTTGAAGATAACCACACACACAACATAGAAGATGATCATGATGAGCACGGATAGTCCTATCCCAGACACTGCCCATGGATTTTCTAAGTCATAAGGCGTCGGTGCAGGAGTAGTAATGACAACTGGATTTGACCCAGACCCACTCAGTTCGTTTATGATGCTCAATGGTTCTATGATCATGTACGAAGGAATCAAGTTAGAGAGGTTATTCAAGAAAATCGTCTGAGTTGTTGATCCAGTCGTGATTGCTTCGTCCAGAACAGTGATTGTAAAACCTTGATCTCCTATGACCACGAATGTGACAATGACACTCCCGCTGAGTATGCTAGAAACGGCAACATTGGAGAACTGGACCTTGCATATCAGGGCGATGCTCATGCTGAACCCTTTGACAAACAGAGCCTCGTTGTTGCTCGAACCGAGGATAGAATTATACGAAAGACCACTTATATGAAACACTCCATGAATTAGAAAAGGGATGTAATTGATCGGTGGAGTTGGCGAGGAAATCGGAGAAGATGAATGTGTGGGTGTAGTAGTAGTGGTTGTTGTAGTAGTATCAGCAGCACTTGTCGTTGTTGCGATGTTTGTGGAAGTAGAAGGATAAGAAGTGGTGACAGTATTTGTAGTTTGACTTCCACTTGTGAATGTCGATGTCGATGTCGATGTTGATGATGCTGTCAAGGTCGTCGATGCTGCTGCTGTTGATACTGTTATTGATGTAGATGTTGATATTGCCGTTGTTGTTGTTGCCGAAGCTGTAGATGAGGATGATAATGTTTGAATAAAAGAAGATGTTTGCGGTGTGGTGGTTGCAATTTGTGTCGTCGTGGTGGCAGTGGTGGTCGAAACGATGATTGGGATGCTACAATTACTACCAGAGAATCCTGTTCCTGCACAATTACAAGTGTAAGATTCAAATGCATTGACACAGGTAGAATTATTCTGACACGATGAATTTACACAGTTATTATTTAGTGTACCACAAGTAACATCGTGATATCCCGTGCCTGTGCAATTACATACATTTACCCCATTCACCACAGAACATAATCCTCCATTAGAACACGCGCCAGAAATACACCCAAGGAAGTCATTTTCGCAGTAAGTTCCATTTGTTCCATTGACACATAGACATTGAGCTGTATTGTTTCCAGCTTGACATGTGCCTCCGTTATAACAAGTGATGAGAGAACAACCAGTGTAATTATTCTGACATGTCGTGCCATTAAAGTTTGCCAGACAATTGCATTTTTCAGTGTAATTTCCAGCATTGCAAATTCCTCCATTGATACACGGGTTTGGAGTGCAATCATTGTAATTATTCTGACACACGGTCCCGTTGAAATTGGTTGGGCACGTACAGTTAGCCGTGTAGTTCCATGCATTACACACACCTCCGTTCAAACAGGTTATAAATGAACAACCACTGTAATTATTTTGACAGTGTGTTCCATTGAAATTGGTGGGGCATGTGCAATTGTAACCATTTACTATATTCACACATGTGCCTCCATTCTGACACTGATTCCCGGGACAGTTATTGATTATTGAAGTGCAGTTGGTTCCATTAAACCCGGTTCCTGTACAATTACAGGTATATCCAAGTGTAGCATTCAGACACGCTCCTCCGTTCTGACAAGGACTTCCAGTACAATCCGGGACAGAACAGTTGGTCCCTGTGTATCCAGTGTTGCTGCAATTACAAGCATATGTTGCATTGGTTGGATTAGAGCAAGTTCCGCCATGCAAACACACGCCCAGTGTACACAAATTAAGATACTGGCACGAAGTACCGAGATAATTCGAAGTACACGAGCAAGTGTATCCTGATGATCCTGAATTAAAACAGCTTCCTCCGTGTTGACAAGGGCTGCTATAACAGTAATCGACATAAGAACACCAGTTTCCTCTATATCCTCCGTTGCAAGTGCATGATGTTGCTGAAGTACAACTCCCAGAGTTTGCATAATATGCTCCTAGTGACATTCCATTCAGCGCGCTCTCAATTCCGAGAACAGTCATCCCAGTTCCAGAAATGTCCAGATAGCTCAAGACTGACGAAAACACACCAATGGTTCCAGTTAAATCAGGATTCTGAGACACATCAAGCGCCAACATAGAAGAGGAAAGATAGATATTGTACACTCTGCTTATATCTCCTGTCAACCCAGATGATTTGAAACTAGCTGCCTCTACAGAGTATGAATAATCGTAGTAATTGTCATATGTTTGATAAACAGGATCATCAGCGAAGTACGTGTTTCCGTCCATGCCAGCATATCCTATGACAATGGGTCCAATGGGACTACAATCGTCGCTGCATTGATTGAGCGGGATGCTATGTTCTGTGCAATACTCGTTGTCGCCAACACAAAAATCGCTCACAGAATATCCAAAACAAGAAGAAATCGCGGTTATACATCCCTGACTTGCTGTCTCGCTTCCATAACAATCAAAAATGATGTTATTTGTGTCAAATTGAGAAAACGTGCAAAGGTGGTCACACTCGATGCATTCTTCGTTGACAGCAATGTTGACCAGATGATTTTGATTGTTTCCTATATCTACATTACACCCGCCTAACCAATCCACGCCAGCTGGTGTTTGCCATCCACACCCACCAGTAGTTTGAGATATAGTCCCTTGGTATTCGCATCTTATACCAAAACTGTCACCGCTGCATGCACACACAACAACACTGCAATAAAAACACAAACTATAGATGATAGCATAAAATAACAATCTCTGTGTAGACCGCATCATGCCAACAACAACAAAGAAAAAAAAGAAAAAAAAGAAAAAAAGAGAGAATCACATACACTCACATTACCACGAAAGAAAGAAAAAAAAGACATTGTATATGTTTTACATTTTTTATTGAAAGAAAGAGAAAAGAGAGAGAGAGAGAAACACACAAAAGATAGTGTCATGTGCGAATGAACATTTTTTTTCTTTCTTTTTTCGTGTTCTCATTTGTTTGACTGAGAAGTTGAAGTAGCAGTCTGTCCGACATTTGATCCTGTCTGTGGAGCATAAGGATTCAATGGAGCAGATCCCCCTTGTCCGATTTTTATGGGTGCTCTCACATGCATTTTCTTCATTTTTTGAAAAAGGGGAGATGGAGTAAACTTTTCGAGTCAGATAAAAATAAAAAATTTCTTTCTTCCTTTGTATTTATTCATTTTTTTCTACGCTTTCTCTTTTTCTGACAAAGTATGTGTTTGGAGTGCGCACTTCCAATCCTTGCATATCCTTACCACTGAAACACATGTTTTGACAATCTTCGATATCAGTATTGTAGAATGTGCAGCATCCCAAACTTTTCACGAAAGAACATCCTCCAGAATAGGCCCCTCCGTTTTTAGTTCCATCTCCAAGGAAGGACTGTATCTGAGAATCAAACAAAGCATCCCCTCCATCTCCATGAAAAGGTTTGAGTGCAAGGCGCATGATATCTTCATCATCTCCCTCGAATTTTGAAAAAAATAACAAGATGGCAGTTCTCTCATTGAAGTTTGGATGTCTCTTTCCCTTTAAAAACTCCCCTCTTGACAATCTTCTCATGCACGGTGGTTGGAGTTCTTGATTTTTGTAATCTGTCAATCTGTCAGCAACAGTCCCTAATCTTCCACTGCCAGATGCAGCAGAATATTTTCCAAGCCTATTCATGATTTGTTTCTCTTTATCTTCTTTGTTTGTAGCAATCACAGACAAGAGTTTGTCTTCGAGTTCACTGTTTTGGAGGAACATGGTAGTCGAAAGCTTATCCCCGAAAAACTCTTCTCTCCTCTGAAGAGACGAACAGCTCTTGAAAAGTGTGGGTGGTTTTATAGATGCACTACTGACAGAAGAATTCCACTGGGTGATGGGTGTCAGTGTTAAATATCGTGATATGAACACGACTATACTTTCCATGGCATGACTGCACACCCTTTTCATGTCACCCTCCCTCTCAAGTGTAACGACAAACGATTCTAAAGGAAAAACTGGGATTCTCGTTTCTGCAAATTCTTCTTGTGCTAAAGACGACGACTTCAGGATCACGCCAAGTGGAATTGCTCGAAGTATGATAGTTTTCTCTGTTCTGGAAGACAATATCCACGAATGGAAAGGGAAAAGAACCTTGTCAAAGAATTCTCGTCCGACTGGAAGTGAATTAATCATGAACCTAAGCACAAAAAAATTCCACCTGCTCGAGAACACACCAACGAATAAACAGATGATCATCCATCTCTCTTCATCCATCTCAGGAAAATGTTGAACTATTTTTGGTAAAGCGGCATTTAATTCAGCGCGTTTGAACTCGGACAAAGAAGATGCTGCCTTTCTCATACAGATGATCCATTTCTCATGGGGTGTTTTGGTAGTGTAACCAGTGTTCATGTTTCTCCCTCTCTGTCCTTTTCCTCTCTTTGTGTAGGTCGAAGTGTAATGAAAGAAAAATAAAGAAAGGAAAGAAAGAAAGATATATGAAAGAAAAATGTGACGATAAAAATATCTTTGAGAAAGAAAAAATAAAAATAAAAATAAAAAAATAAAAAAAAGATTGACAAATGCCAGGACTCGAACCTGGGTCACACCTCGAATGCAAACCCTTACAAAGATAAGGTGCCTTACCATCTCAGCCACACTGTCATTTAATTTAGCTAGTTCATAAGATATTTAAACAAAAACTCCCTTTTTCTTTTCCCCAAAGAAGAAGAAAAAAAAAGAAAATGTAACAGTGCCAGGATTCGAACCTGGGTTCCCGTATAGGGACCCTATTTGACACAAGGCGCCTTCGACCAACTCGGCCACACTGTACTTGAAAGAAATTATTATCTTGTGTTGTTTGATGATCATTTCTCCTCTTTTTAAAAAGAATAAGGCACACTAAGAAAATAGAAAGAGAAAGAAAGAAATGAGTGTCTGTAATTCAATTACCAACAATGACCTCAAAACATTTACTCGACTTGTTGAAAATTCAAAGACAAATTTGAAAGAGAGAAACAAGAAAACCAAATTCACTGTTCTTATGATGACAGTATACAAACCAATTTCTTGGATGACAATGTTGTTGAAGCAGCCAGATGAAAGAGTAGGATACAGTTCAAGAGATCCTGAAGGTAATACTGCCTTGATGCTTGCCTGTAAAAGTCATGACAAACAAGAACACGTCAAACTTCTTCTTGAGCATCCTGATGTCCATGCAGACCATTTCACCTATGATGATTGCAGAACGGCTTTGTGGTATGCATGTAAACACACCGATTCTATGGACGTAAAATTGTTGATTGCAAGCGGAAGATTATTGGCAAGCACACTCAAAGGGAAAGATGTGGATGACCTGTGGAAAATTCCTTATGAAATGGCAGAACAAAATACAGTATGCCCCGAGATATTTCACCTTTTGAAATGTTATCACATCGACAAAGAACAGAAGACAACCCAGATAAGGGATTTGCTGAGAGCTGAAATAAAACCACGCAGGTTCTTTGATGTGTCAGATGAAAAATCAACTCCCTCTGAACGCACAAGACAACTGAATGAACTATTTGCAGAGGCAAGACACTATACCAAAGATAAGTTTGCTATTGTTAACAATGATACTGTCATGGTAAAAGGTCAGCTGGTCAGCACAGATGATTATACTCATTGTAAGCATCCTCTCAGGGTCATTCAGTTGGTGAATGTTTTTGCACAAATTTTTGCACAAACTGATAAAATGGCACAGTGAATATGTTGATAAAAAGGCAAAAAAATAGATTGACAACAAAACATTTATTTCTCATTTGAAAATTGAAAAAATAGAAGACCATGCAGATGAAATGCTCATTTTCCAGGATGATGAATTGCCACCGATTTGGCTTGGATGTTCGACAGGAGTGAAATCTATTTCATCGTCACCCGTGTCATATCCCTCAATGTTTCCGTATAATGGAAGGGCCGCCAATCTGATGTGTTCAACAAGCATCATTCCTTGTTGTGGTTGCAAGCTTGTTGTGGTCTGTTCTTCTTCTTCTTCTTCTTCGGCTTTCTCCTTTTCGTGCACTTTGTCAGTAAGGACTTCTCCAGTTTCCCAATTGGTCTTTGCCACACAAGATGAAAGTTCATGGTTGTTTCTTTTGCATCTTGTGCATTGCACGTGTTTGGGCTCGGTTATTTTTATATATCCAAATTTGGCGACCTCCCTTTGTTGGTGTTGTTTTTGCTTTTGATAAGCGGCATTCATTTTCTTGCTCGGGCATTCTTTAGAAAAATGTCCTTCGCCGCGACAATAATAGCACACACCCTTTCCTGTATAAAGTTCGTGAGGCTTCTCGATTACAATAGATGAGTATCTTCCACCTCTGACATTTTCCCATCCATATATTTTCATGTACTCAAGTGTTTTTGTGAGCTCGACAATTTGATCACCTCCTGGAATTGTTTCCACTGTTCTGATAGGAGGATGCAACACTGTCCATTGTGATCCCAATCCACTGAAGTGGGTGCCAATCCTCATGTCCATGTTTTCAGAAAATCCAACGTAATATTTCCCGTTTTCTAGACCCAAGACATACACTCCGCTTGGATTGATCCAATCTTCATCAGACATGATTTTTTTACTCTTCTTTTTGTTGATGTTTGTTCGAGAAGGAGATGTTGTTGTTGTTGTTGTTGTTGTTGTTGTGATGCAAGATAAACAAGGGTGTGTTTTTTTTCTCTTTCTTTATTTTTTAAAAAAAAATTTAAAGACATTCAATTTTTTCTTGATTGTTCCACGAGAAGATTAATAGCCTCTTTGAATTCAAAAGTAACCAAGATCCTGTCATCCACTCTTTTGAGCTTGCAAACAAGACCAACCTTGTCCAAGTCATTGTTGTTGTATTGCACCAAATAAGAATAATCTCCAATCGTGAAAACCGAGAAAATCGAACGATGGCGAGTCATTTCATCAAAGATTTTGTCTTTGACGTCCTTTGAAAACTTGGATATCGCAGAAAACTTTCCGACTTCTTCGTACACTTTGCACTCATTTGAAGTTTCGCATGCACCACTCTTTTGAGATGAAGTTGCAGCTGAATCGTAGTTGTTGTTGTGGTGGTGGTGGTGTTGGTAGCCGTCCATCGTGATTTGTCGACAAAAAAGAGGAAAGAAGGCAAAAGACAAAGAAAAGAAAAGTAAAGAAAAAAATGATTTTATATTCGCACACATTTATATTTTTTTTTCTTTCTTCAAGCCATTTTAAATTTGTGATAGTGTGAAATCAAAACCATTCGTTCTTTTTCAGATGTCACTGTTTTCATAGAAGAGATGATCAAATCCCATGCTGATTGCGGAGACTTTAATCTGTTTGTGATTTTGCTGATGAAAGCACCGTCTTTGTAAAGCGAAAACATGAACACCAAGTGCACCGATTGACGAACTGACAAATCATGCGCCAATACGAAATCAAGCACATCGTTCATGCATATATTGATATCTTCCGCCATGATCAGTTCTATCAAAGGAACAAGTCCACAAGTAAACGAAGTCCTGGGGTCGGGATTTGGAACGACTAAGTATAACAACGAATGCAGTATCGCCAAAGTCCAGTCATCTATGAATTCAAATGCGACATCGTCGACCCCTGCATCAAGTCCATTCTCATAAACGAAACTTCTTTTCGGAAATCTGAATTTCAATACGCATTTGTGAATGGGGATAGATTTCCCAGTCGAGCTTGAAATCTTCGCGTCCATGCTTTGTACATCGACAAGCATCATTCTCATGAAGTTTTGAATGTCACACGAAGACGAAGAAGAAGATGAATGTGGCGGTGATGACAGTGACTTGGATAATAACACATCATCGGCTTTCGAAAATGTTTTCTCTGAAACCAATCCTTGTATCTGTTTTGGAAGAGAGACCAAATAAAATGTCAATGTGTCATCCGTCTTTGCTTCTTGCCATTCAGTGTCTTCTTCGGTTTTGTTGGCATGATATTCATAAGTACACGAAGTGATAGAATCGTTGCTGTTTTTTGTTCCAGATACAGTCAAAACAACAAGTGATGAACCTCGTGTATTGTTTTCGTTTTCCTTTTTTAAAGCGAGAGGGTTTGTCGAACACATACCAACCACATTTTTAATAAAAGGTCTGACTCCATTGCAAGTGATCTCAAATGTTTCGCAGTTCATAATCAATGCTGTATTTTCTTTTGGTGAAGTCAAAATACTTATACAAGCAGTATCTTCTTCTGTTCGCCCGTTTATCGTGAACAGACCTCGATTATCAGAGCAAAGGTGCGTGGTTGTTGATTTCATCCTCCTTGATAAACTTGGACGATAAGACGTCAGTTGCATGGGCAGAGACTCTGTGTAAGTGTATAAATCCCCATTGTTCTTTTTGTTGTTGCTGTAAATAAACGCACTCCACATTTCTGATTTTGGTACTTGGCTGTGTTCAAAATTTCCAGAATACGGTACATAGCTGATGCATTTATTACGCTTCAAGTTGAGAAATGAAAACGATTCTATGAAATCTTCAAATATCACCCTCGTGTCCGAACTGTTAACATCATTGTTCAATTGTATCGTAGTGGGGTTGCGACCATTCACCAAAAGTTTTATCTGTGTAGGTGATATCTGGTAAACCAAAGCATAAGCATCTGAAAAGATGGTGCGTGTTATGGGTACATATACAAGAAACTCTCTTGATATTTCCTTCATAGTCTGAGTATCAAATCTAACTATGCCAACCTTCATAACTTCATTGTTGAAGTAGAGTATAGACACGCATCGATTTCCCCCAGTAACATGAATCACTTCAAACAACTTGTAGGGTAATGGTGGTTCTATTCTCTCGAGGTTGACAGAATATCCATCGTCTGAGTCACGGTTCAAGACAATGACAACTACCGTTTCTGGTTGTTTGTAAGTATATCTGAGAGAGCCTCTTTTCTTTTCATACCCCACACACACGACGGTGTTTTGTGAAATGGGTGTCATGAATATGTTATCTTTAAAAAGACACACTCCTGGAATCTCTGCTACAGTTGACCACTTACCAATCGTCGGGGATGTTGTTTCGCCATCCTCTAGTCTTTCAAAGAGTTGTTTTTGTGCTGGGTAGTCATATCCAATGCTTTCACAATCAATGCCGTTTCTAATAAGTTTGTCCTTGATAGTGTCTGACACCCCTCTTGGTTTCTTTTGTAATGTCTCTAAATCATCAAAGGATGCATCTGGAGACATTTCCCTGGTTGTTCTTTTCATTCTTTTTTTTGTTTGACGCAAAGACACCGCTCGCTTTTTTTGATGATTGGAAAAAGGAGAAACAGAAAAAAAAGAAAGGAATGACCACACCAGTGCTCGAAACAAAAAAGAGAAGTGATAGTTTTTTCAACCTATTTTTGGAGAAAGACAAGATTTTTTTTTAAAAAAAAATAAAATAAAAGAATCAAAGTTATCAGTGTGTGTTCGTTCAAGTCAAAACTACATCAAAAAGACAAGGCGAGAAATCATGTCTCAAAACAGTGAAAACGGAGAACAGCCGTATGATTCTCAAGAGGCATTTTTAAATGAGTTGGCTGCCAATGCACACAACGACGAAGAATCTGAAAAGGACGATGACAGTGATGACAGCACATCAGACGAGGAAGCTGGAAATGGGAACGATAAAGAAAAAGAAAAGGAAAAGGAAAATGAAAATGAAAATGAAAAAGACGACACACCTGTTTTGCCAGAACCAGAAATACAACAAGCACCACAAGAAATACAAAAAGACAATGGTGGTTCCGGTCCCATGGAAGTCGACAAAGGAGATGTAGTAGATGGTGATCAAGGACACGCACAAGAACCTCAGCAACAAGTACCAAACGTAGAAGATGTAGCAAATGTTATTCCACTTCCACTTCAATATCAAGGTATTCAAATTCAACAAGGAAATGACATGGTCGTTGATAATAACCAAGTGGCTGGAGATGAAGTTGTGCTCGAACCTCAACAGCCACAACCAAATCATCTACAGATTCAAGTTGAACTCATTCAGCTTCAAGAAGCCCTCATTCAGCTTAGAGACGATCAAATTGTCACTTTAAATCAGGACCTTGCTGCTGCCAATGTTGAAATAAAAAGACTCAAAGACGAAGATGTGACTCCAAAAATTGCAAGGATAGCACAACTCGAACAGGATTTACAACAACGCGACAATACCATTCAAACAGAGAACGGGGCTAGACAACTTTTGATGATAGCACACGAACAAGCACTAGAAGCACTAGATGCACAAATTGCTCAACTTGTTCTCCAACAAGCACAGCCAATAGTAGTGGAACCTCAACAACAACTTCCAGTACCACCTCAAGGCATCGTAGTAGAAGAACCACCAGTGGTAGTAGAAGAACCACCGCCACCACCACAAGAAATCGTGGACGAAAAACTCGTAGAGGCTAGAATAAAAGACATCCACATGAAAGAGATGCGCGCAGAAATGGCACAACTTCGCAGGGAGTGCCTTTTCAGAAACAGGGGGAGCAGGGGTTTGGTAGCACAGAACGATGCTGTCAATCATGTTGCAGAAGATTACATATCCGCAATTTCTGGCTTGGACTTGAATGGTGGTGGTGTAGATATTGTGGGCAATCATTTCAATTTACCACAGCAACCGGTGGCTATCGGAGAAAAGGATTTCATGATAAACTTCCTTTTCAAACATAACATTCTGCCAGTGTACATGGCGGTGTTTGTTAAAGTGAGAAAGATAATCTCTGATCAGGTGATAATTCAGAACAAAATCTTCGAGGAAGCTTCGCATGCACAAGACGGTCAAAAATTTAGACATGCCATCGAACAAAACAAGATCGCCTTTAAAGAAGCCATGACCAGGTCAGACTTGACACTCAGAAGTCACCACAACATGCTCATATCTTTCATGGCAAGAAACTCTGAAAGGTTGATATCCAAAGAAACTAAGGTTCTGACGGATTATGTTATTAGAACAAGGAGTGTATCGGATGCCCTGAGTGCATTTTATCAAAGACTGGAAGATTCTCCATCTGCAAAGATCATAGGACGAGTGAGTAGCGATTCTGATGCTGACTTGAAGAATGTCATAAAAACCATGGCTGTGAAACTCAATGCACACTCAAAAGAGATACAATCAGGCAATGTCACCCAAGATATGTTCATGATACCAGTAGGACAGAGAATGTCCAGTGCGTGCTTCACGGACTTGAAGTTTCCAGAGTATGAAACGGAAGAAAAAAATCAAATGAGTTGTGTGGTGTGGTGGATTTGCCTCTTCAGCTTTTATTTTCTCAGGGATACGACAAGATCTTTTCACAAGCACACATTCACTACTTGGAAGAGTGCAACTCACATCACCAGCTGGTACCTGTTTATGAAAACTTTGTTCAGAAATATAGAACCAGAAGCCAACAAAGCATTTGTGATTCTCGATGATCCTGTTTTCTACGAAGATGTCATCATGAAGGATATTGATCAAGATTTAGAACGCAAAAGACTTAAAAAAGAGGCACGCGACAGGTTAAGGAAGATATCAAAACGATACACTACACTATTGAGCATGTGCTTTGAAAGACTTAATGACTTAGATTTAACATATGTTGGATCCAAGTCTAGTTCAAAGGTGCTCTTTGTAGTGTGCAATATAGGTGCATTCACCCTTGCGCTGGGTTCAGACCCAGTGATCGTGAATTCGCTAAAACTAAACACGGGATACAAAAATTTCATAAACCACCAGAAACAAGAATCAGAAAGTAAAACCACTACCACCGGCATGAATTTCTTGTGCCAGGTTTATTATTTCTATGTACTCCCAAAGATAGTTTCTGCCTATTTCAACGACGACACCAAACTTCCACTGAGAGAATACAAAATAGACGACGGAGGGGGTAAACCTTCTGATTATCAATGGTCAGCTATATCAAAGCAAAACTTCACAGAAATTTATGGCAATGTGTACTCTACAAATGTTGATAACATCAGAGATAAGGCCGAGATGTTTTTCAAATCTTATCCATTCGAAAAGGGCGAAATCAAGAAGTCGATAATTGACACATGTCGTGATATCAATGCTAAAAGTTAATCGCACATCATTTCTTTTTTTTTCACTCGTCTTCTTGTTTTTTTCCGAAGAAAAATAAATAAAGAAAAATAAATATTCTCTGTTTGAAAAGAAGGTTATTCACTTCCGATCAGGGTTTTTTTTATATTCTTCTCGTACCACACGCACATCACTTCCAAAAAATAATTGTTGGAGAAGAAAGCCCAGAAAAAAAAAAGAAAAATGGAAAACGCAAAGATACTTCACTTTGGGGGCAAAGAACGAACAGATTCTTTTGGAGATTGTGTGAAGTGGATCAAAGATATTGGCGAGCATCACACTTTCAAGCATTACAAAGATTACACCATTGTTGGAGCAGATGGAAATCTACTTCTCTCTGAACTAAAAGGTAGAAGAGGGTACCTTCCTTTGTATGACAGGATTGTCAGCACAAAGAAAATGAATAAGCTAACGACTGGCAACCATTCTTCATCTTCATCTTCATCTTCTTCTCCCGGGGAAGTCTTGACATTTCACGGAAACACAAAAAGCGAGGCTATGAAAAAGGCGACAGCTGCAAACAACGGGAAGGCACCAAAAGAAGTGACAATAGGATCTCTGATGGAAAGGATTCAAAGCCGTGACACTCCAGAAAATGAAAAAATTCACCTGACAGAGATTTTATCAAAATTTCTCTTTTCTTCAGTGAAAGACATGAAAGAAAATGGGGAATCTTTCCCTGCTTGGATTCCAGAGGAGGTGGAAAAACAGACAGAAAAAACCTTTTCAGAACAGGATGTGTGTTCTGATATAGTCGAGGATTTCATTGGCGGCGAACTGAGTGCCATGAAGAACAATGATGTTGAAAGCATGAAAAATAACTTTGCAAAACAAATCCTTACCCCAGAGATGCTCACCTGATTGGATCTCATTCTCAAAACATACACATGTTAATTTATTGTTGTTATTTTTTGTTGTTGTCCCTTTTTTAAAAATAGAATCGCGACACGGGTTAAAAAATCGTGACTTTTCTTTCTTTCTTTCTTTCTTCTCTATTTTTGTCTTTTTGTTTGTGTTCACTTGTCTATAAAAAAAGAATAAGAAAAAAAAATCAACGGGCATTTTTTATTCTATCTTTCACTCTTTACACCACTCCCGTTTTTTACCCTTTACACATTCTTACATCCGTGATCTAAGAATGCTCTCTTCTGGCAAGGTTGTTGCTCCGACAAACCCCTCTGTTTCTGCGTTTCCTCTCACACGAGAACGTTTTGTCAGCCCGGATGTCATTCGTCCGTCAAAGAGGAGAAACCTTGGTACATTCACTCCCTCCAACGAGATGTTAACTCAGCCAGTCGTTCAGGGATCCAACCTCGGATACAGCGTCCAGATCATCGTCTTCAACATCGACGAGAACACCGATGATTACGGTTACGGGCCTGTTACCAAGCACACTGGTTCGGCTATCATCGTCGGTAGTACTGATCCCACCGGAATCAACAACCACAAGAAAGGTGGGGACTTCAAAATGTCCTTGTCAGACACTGGTTCGGCTATTGATTGTGAGATCACTGTGACAAAAAAGGTCAAGCTCGCTGTTCCCAAAGGAAACAAGAAAAACGAATACCTCGCTGTTTACGGAGAAGATGGAAAGATGCTCGTGAAGAACATCAAATTCTTGCCAGGTCTTGGACCAAACAGAGTCTCTGGCCAAAAGCTTGGGCTCACAGATACTGAGCCAGTGATGATTTTCAATGCTACCATCATGCCCAAGGCAGACAAGTCAGCAAAGAAAGACAAAACCGAGAAAGCTGCTGATAAGGCCGCAAAGAAAGAAAAGGGTCCTGCCATCCCACTTTACGACGCTACTTACGAGAACAATGAGGCAGATCCTTCTTTGCAGGCACATCAAAAAGCTGCACCCCCTGTCAACAACAAGCCTTCTTCCTCGAAGGAAAAGGACCTCGGAAATTTGCCTCCTGTTATCAACGCGCAAACTACCTCCCCAGACAACGTCGCAGAAGAAATGGTTTACCTCAACTTCAACTTGCAAAATTTGAAACTGTACCCTGCTGTGTATGCTGATGCTGCCAGCAGAACAGCTGAGGTGTATGATCTCCTCCAGAAGGCTCTCATGGAAAGTTGTGTCACTGGAAACATGATCAACACCGACTACCTTCAAAATCTTGTTGAGATGAAAGGATCCACACTCATTCGCATCGGTGGAGAACAAATCTCACCTCCTCAGCCAGTTGATTTGACTTCGTCTGAGGTTGTCTTTTATCCAGGACAGTTTGTCGATCACATTAAAGTCAAAGAAGCTGCTGATGAGATTGAGGTCGGGGATGCTGACAACAAGGAGAAGATCCCTTCGTTCGTTTACCAGCTCGCAACAACATTCGTGTCTCCTCAAGAGGACCCAGAAAGCAAAAGGGTCGGGTTTTCAAAGACAATCTTCAGGATTGTGTTCTTGCCACCCAGTCCATGGGAGTTTGACTGGCTTCACAGGTGTCTCGGTATCCCTTACGAGGATGAGAACCTTGTCAGAACATGGCTGATGAATATGAGAGATCTTGATTGTGTGGCAAGATGTTCACCCCCTGAGAATTCTTATGAGCTTGGAATAGAAGTTCACGAGGATGGACACACTCCCATCAATATTTGTCAGATGAGGATCAATGACATTTTTGTCAATCAAGATTCGGTGCACGACTGGTCATTCCGTCTCACCAAGAGTCAATTGGCCAACTTCATGGAAGAAGATTTGTACAAGAAGACATGGGAGCCAGCCAAGAAGACAAGATACAGGAGTGTCGCTGATTTGAACATCATGAAGACCAAGCACGTGGATCCTGTTTTCCTGTACAACAATGTTTGTTGCATCAACGAGCTTACTTCGGCCAATGTCTCCAACCCCAAGACATTTTCTGATGGAGAAGGTCTCCTCTTTGGAATCTTGCCCCCTGTTTACTTGGCCAAGAGAGCACTCGCTTCGTACGGCAAAGGGGAACTTGCCGCTCTCGTGTCTGAGTTTCCCGAACTCTCCAGCTTGGAGATTACCATCATGGTGGTTGGGATGTGGAATGAGTACATCGAAGTGCTTGCCAACGAGAAGTCGAAACAAGAGAACCAAGCTCCAGTGGCAGCTCCCACCACCACCAAGACCAAGGGAAAGAAAGATACAACCGCAGCAGCTGCAAGCAACAAAAACGAAACACTTGACGAGAAGAGCATCAAGCACTTCATCTACAAGTTCTCTCAGAGACTCAAGAAGGAACTGGAGGAAGCTGAACCGATCCCCTCTTTCCTCTTGTTCGTCTACCGCATGCCAGAGAGCGAAGAATCTGGAGACGATCACATTGTTACTTACATCCAGAGGGCAAACGTTCCAGCTTTCATTGACAACAAGGGATCCCTTTACCCCAAGATTCTTGAAGATGAAGAAAATGCCGCCACTGACGATGCCAAAAACGATCAAAAGGATGATGCCACCATCACTGATGCCGAAAAAGAGCAAGTTGTCAGCGAATGAACAACAGCAACAACAACACTGCATTTCCCTATTTTTTTGTTTGAATCGGAAATAAAAAAAGAAAGAAAGAAAAAAGTAAAGTTTTTTATGTGTGTGTGTGGTTTGGGTTTTTTTATTTGTCTTTCTTTCCATTTCTTCACCGATGATTATGTTGTTGTCGTGCATCATCTTGTTTTCTGATGAAAGATTTAGGATCTCTCAATGCTGCCAACAATGCCCTGAGTTTTAAAGGTGTAGCAGGCAAGTATTCTTCTAATTGTTCTATTTTATTGGAATCACAACAGGCATCACAAATTTCAATACAGTACATGGCATTACTGATATCATCTCGTGCATAAAATGTCTCTCCGTTTGTGTTGCACCAGATTTTACAAGGGGCAGTGACATTTCCTAGACGTCTGCGTTTTACCCCATAATTATCCACCTTGTCTGTTTTTGCCCCCTTTTTCGTGGCATTTTGCTTGTCAGCCTCTGTC
>Ga0302300_1000846_pt1 | contig 19096 bp, 21 predicted proteins | sample III_Palsa_E1_1_FD_198756 | JGI IMG/M metagenome (GOLD analysis project Ga0302300, IMG submission 198756) | Peat permafrost microbial communities from Stordalen Mire near Abisko, Sweden - III_Palsa_E1_1 | ecosystem: Environmental > Terrestrial > Soil > Palsa > Peat permafrost | place: Sweden... | reverse complement strand
CTTCCGATCTAAAAAGCACTCATTCATTCGTGTAAGTAAAAAGTTCTGGACTTCGTTATACCTATATAAATTCTTTTCCTTTATAATTTCATCCCCATTTTCTGATGCCATTATGAAATTGAAATATAGCCCTTGCTCAAAACTTTCTTTTTCCTTTTCAAATCTTTGTTTAGTTATACTATCAGAAGAATTGATAATTTCAATTGCAGCTACATAAGCTAAGGGTTTAAATTGGCACTTAAATAAGTACCCTGTCTCTTCTTTTTCTTTATTATACTCATTATCTTTATTAACAAACTCAATATATTCCTTAGCAGTATACTTTTTAGCACAGCCTTGGCTTATGAAAAGGAATAAAGAAAAAAGAAAAACTATTCTCATCTTAAATCTTTTTGTTTTTTACCGGCTTCTTGTTCATATTCTGAATTGAGAATCCCCAAAATTTCTGGTGTTTTATCATCTTGTTCTATGCCATATAGTATGCTCCCGTCTGTTGTTGCTCCAAATATCATTCTATATCCTTTAGTCTTTCCATATTCCTGGATACGAATATTAATTTTATCTAAAACCCCTTTAAGCAGATTTTGCCTTCTTCTTTCCATCTGTTCTCTAGCTGTCTTCTCATATTGAAAGTATTCATTCTCTGCTTTTCCAATCTCATAGCCCAGTTTACCGGAATTTTTTGCCCCCGACTGGCCTTTCAATGAAAGATACCTATTGCGTAGCGTATCTATATTGGATTGAATAATTTTCATCTCGCTCTCAAATTGCTTAGTAGTTTCCTCCATGCCCTTATATTTGCTTATTATTTCTCCGCTCCTTACAAAAGCAAATTTTTCTATGAAGTAAGTATTGTAAACAAAAAATGATGCGACTATCAATACTACTGTTACCGCCGCTGAAATCAAAATACTAATAGTTTTCAAATAATATGATTGATTAAAAAAAATGAATTAAAAATGTAAGGAAGGCAACAATGAATGCTTACTTCCTTTTTTTGAAATTTAATTACTTAGTTTAATTTTCAAAAAAGGAGCTGGTAAGTCTTATGTAAGATTAAAGACAGTTCTGAATTAAAAAACAAATTTATGTTGCAGCACATGTTGCCATTTATTGATAAAAATCAACTTTTGTGACTAATATTATTTTTTTGTTGTATGACAGATTATGGGTAAGATTAAATATTTAAGCCGTTATAATCATTGATTCATCTATTAGTACTCTTTTATTTGATGTAACAAAAGAATGATTTTCTATAACTTGTCTAATTAATTTGATAACTTAAAATACATTTTTCCTACTTAGGTACATTTAGCAAATCCCTGTTACCAATTTGTAAAAGAAAAGTGTTTGTGAAGTTTTGGGTAAAATTACGAATTGCTAAAAAAAGAACAATAGGGCTTTTTTTATAGTAGTAACGCGAAAAGCGGTACTACTATAAAGTTCACTATCTTAATTTTCATCTTAACGCCAAAGTTATCTTTAAAAGATAACAAGTAAACAAATTCTATTAACAAGAGTTAACACTTTTATGTTAATAGTGTTAACAACTAAAAATTGCCAAACTTATCTGAAATATCCTGATTAGTAAGAAGACCAAAACCTCTTAAATACTTATCAGTCATAGTAACGCTCTCATGCCGGTTCTGTTGTTGGATATGTTTTAAATTTGCTCCATTATGGAACAGCGTAATATTTCCGGTATGTTTATATCCATATATGTCATAACCTTTCTTATCTAGCTTTAAAGCCCTCAATACACAAGAATGCCTGTTGTATATATTACCTGATTTTATATTTTCTAATCCAGGCTCTCCATTCTTTCCAAAGATGTAAAACTCTTTGGGGTAGCTTCTCAACTTGCTTTCCCCAATTGCTCTCTCAAGTCCAGGAGGGATAGTAATAAATTCAGCATTACGATTTTTGGATATTGAAGCAGGGATTAAAATTGTTTTCTCATGGATATTTTCAATCTTTAAAAAAAGAGCTTCTGTATGAGGCCGAAGGAATCCAAAATAAATGAACTGTATAAATAGTAGTAGTTGATGATCGTTACGCTTTATAATCTCTTCCTTTATTAACTCAATTTGCTCAGGGGTGTAGGGCTTATGAGAATCTCCCTTTGATACTTTTAGCCTGGTAACATTCTCACAAAAGTTTTTGGTATATGTTTTAGGAAATCTCTTTTGTAAATAATTGTAAACGGCTGTTAACGTAATATGATAATTGTTAAACGTCTTGTTACCAATCTTCTTTTTCTCAATCAACCAATCGAAAAAGCTATGTAATAATACTGTATCTACTTCGCTGAACTTTATAATTATTCTTCCTTTGTATTTTTCAAACTCAAGGATTGCATTGGAAAGGGTAACATAATACCGAAGACTATTCTTTCTAACAGTAGCGGCCTTCTTATCCATCACATAAAGCACTGCCGGAGAAAAGCCAATCTTCTTGGGATCAATCTCAGGCTTTTCTTCTTCAGTTTTTAAGTTTTCAGGACAGTCAGCAAGGGCCCCCTTTGTTAACAGGTTTGTTATCTGTTTTATTGCAGAGCGGGCAGCGGCTACTCTTCCGTTGACATCGTCAGCATGATTTATGGCAGAATAACGTTTCCTAACCAGTTTATTTGTTTTCTCTTGTTTAACATAGAAGACAATATACCATCGCCTGGATAAGTCGAAATCATAATGTACCAATCTTGGTAAAATATAATTCAAGCTGTTTATGGTTTTAAAGAGTACTGCCACAGTTACTGCCACACATTTAGTTTAACATACTAAAAATGGCGTAATTATTAAAATTTAAGGGTTTTTTTGTGCGGAGAGGGCGGGATTCGAACCCGCGATACCCTTAAGAGGTATACACGCTTTCCAAGCGTGCTCCTTCAGCCACTCGGACACCTCTCCTAAATTCAATTGCAAAGGAATCAATAAAAAACAGTTCTTCCAAATCTTTCCTAATTCATTTCAAATCAAAATGGATGGCAAGTGATTTAGTTGCTTTATGCTGGGCCTTGGCTAATCATAAACTTGGCCCCTATCGGTTTGATGGTTATGCTTGCATTGTTAAAAACCTTTACTAATTATTTAAGCTTTCTAATAATTTAAATATTTAGACCTACTTAGATAAATATTATTAATTTTTTTATATATTTCTTGCAACTTTTTGACTGTCATATGCGTTATATGGATATAAGAGGAATTTAACCCCTCCTTTTATGTTAAATAATGCCAGTTTTAAGTCCCTTTAATGGAGTTCAGTTGTTTAAATTCCAAGAAAAATTCAAAGACGAAGATGCCTGTAAATCTTATCTTTTCCAATTAAAGTTTTCCGAAGGTTTTGCGTGTTCTAAGTGTAATCACAATGAAGCCTACACAGGTAGTAAACCCTATACAATGGTATGTAAAGATTGTAGGTATACTGAGTCAGCTACTTCTAATACTTTATTTCACCGTGTTAAATTTGGTTTGGTAAAGGCGTTTCATATTATCTTTGAAATGACTAATACAACAAAGGGAGTATCGGCAAATCATATCTGTTCAAAGTATGGTATAGAGTATAATACGGCTTGGTTATTTATGAAAAAGGTAAGGGTTGCTATGACTTCTACTAATAGTCATCCAATGGTAGGTAAGGTATATGTAGATGAATTTGTAATTGGTGGTTATGAGAAAGGAGCGGTTGGAAGAAAGAACGCTTCTACAAAGATAAAAGTTATAATGGCTGTGGAAACAACCGATACCAATAGAATAAAGAGAGCCTATACAATGAAGATTACTGACTACTCCACACAACAATTAAGGGGTATATTTGATAAACACATATCAAAGGAGGCTACTGTATTTACTGATAAATGGAGAAGCTACATACCATTAAGGGCAGAGTGGAATATAACTCAGGATGTAAAATATAAAAACCATTCCCCAGCAAACAGGATTATACAACAAACAAAATCATGGATACGTGGAACGCACCATTACATTAGCAACTACCATTGTGAAACCTATTTAAACGAGTATAGTTTTAGGTTAAACCGTAGCCAGTGGAAAGATAGTATCTTCCATAAATGCGTGGAAAGAATGGTTAATACTGAAAAGAAAAACAGATTAGAATTAAGCAGGGTTAATTGTAATAGTAGAGAGCAATTCGTTGAGCGAATTAAAATGTATCAACTATGCGGGGCTAACTATGAAATTAAATACGGGAAAATTAAACTGGCCGCTTAAAAAATAACGATAAAAAAATGATAAATGTTTTGTGGAGTTTATAACAATTTATTCACAAAGAATCTCTCTATAACCAATGAAAGGAATTAGTAATACATGTAAATAAACTTTATTTTGGTTTGTAAAAAGTTCACCCAATAAACCATTAGAATCTTCTCCTATAAATTTAAATTTTACTATTGTCCCATTCGCTAAAGTAAATTCATAACATTGTCCTAGTGTAAATGTGATTTCCATTTTTATATGTTTATGGTTAAAAATTATCTATTAAGCACTGGTTTTATTCTACTATTAATTTTTGAACTTCAGTTGTATTACTATTTACATCTAATATTTGAACAAAGTACAATCCGCTATTTAACCCAGAAATATCAATGGTTGTTAAGTTCTGAGAAATATTAGATGTTACTACTTGCTGAGACAAACTATTAATTATTCTTAAAGAGTAGGTTCCTGAATTTACATTTTCTACTTTAATGAAATCTGTCGCTGGATTAGGATAAATTTTAACTCCTATAGTTGATGCGCTACTAATAATACTTGTGGTTCCTGTTGTAGAATAGTTTCCATATAAAGCCTGAATTTCTGTTGGAGAAATAGCTCTGTCATAAATCATAATATCATCCAGCACTCCTGTATAAGCGTCCCACCATGTATCTTGAGCCAGTCCAAATCTCATTGCAGTTGTTGAAGTGAAATTAAAACTTCCTACAGTGTCAGAGCCAATCTGAACGCCGTCAAGATAAGAATATTTATTCCCATTGATTTGATATGTAAAAACACAGAAATGCCAATTGGTATCAAATGTGATAGGCGTTACTGTCATTCCAACTTGAACACCACTGGAATAGTCTATTACACCTATGTCATAAGCCGAAGAATATTCATTAACCATTACTCCATTACTCTGGTCGTCTTTATAAATTACAGCGCACCCATGAGAATTAGGCGGTGTACTGTCTTTAATCCAAAAACAAATACTTCCTTGGTTATTATCCAATATAGAGTTATTAGCAACCTCAATATAATTTGAGCTATCAAAACTATATGCGTAATTTGCATTACCAAATCTATCAGTTGTTAAGGTCGCTCCATATACAGTACCATTTAAGTTATTTCCGCTTGTATCATTTGCATTACCACTAAACGGGTAAGAGGCTATAAGCCCATTAATTGAAATTTGAGGATTAGGTAAATTATACAATTGTTGAATTTCTGTTGAGGATAAGGCTCTATTATAAATTGCTATATCATCAATATTCCCATTTGCAAAGGAAGAATTTCCACCGCCATGATTCCTACCAATAGAGAAATAGTTATTAAGAGAAAAAGGATCATTAGTCCCATCATTTGTATTGGAGGTGTATTCAATGCCATTTAAATAAAACTGAAAATTGGAGGTGGTATATCCCGTAGCATTATGCACAACGACTGCATGAACCCATTGACCCATTGTAATAGTTGCTCCCGTTGAGGTTATATCATTGGCTCCTGGAGTTTCGGCTGTGAGATTGTTGGTTGGATAAACAGAAAAAGACAGTTCATTTAAAGTTTGGGTTCCATTATCCCCTAAAGCTACGATAGGAAAATCGGTGTTGGTTGAGTTAACATAAATCCATGAACTTATAGTAAACGGATTATCTGTTGTAATCGGACTGGTAGGAACATAAATAAAATCACTTGTTCCATTAAAGGAATAGGCTCTATTACTGTTTCCAAATCTGTCTGTAGTTAACGTGGCTCCGCTTACAGTTCCATTGTAGCCATTGCCTGTAGTGTCATTGGCATTTCCAGAAAATGGAAAACAAGCCATAAGCCCATTTGTTGGAACTTGGGCATAAGTCATTTTAAGATTGAATAAAAAAATGAAGATTAAAAATGCGTATGTTTTTTTCATAGAGGTTGAGTTTGAATAGCCAAAAGTAGATTTTTTGCTATTGTTATCTTTTATTTGAAATTTGTATCTTACAAACAAAACAACCTTTCTTACAAATTATGACTGCAATTGGCCTGAAAATCAAAAAAATAAGAGAAATTAAAGGATATAAACAGGAATATATGGCCGAAAAACTCGAAATCAGCCAGCAAAGCTATAGCAATATAGAGGGGGATAAAATTGATGTCCCTTTCTCTAAACTTGAACAGATAGCAGAAGTGTTTGGTATGAGAGTGGAAGATATTGTATCATTCGATGAAAAATACGTCCTTAATAACTTCGGTAAAATCATGGGAAACCAAATTGGATTAAATGCTTTCCCAACTGAATTAAAAACCCTCTATGATGATAAAATCAAGCTACTGGAAGAAAAAATAAAATGGTTGGAAGAAAAAAATAACTCACAAACAAAGTAAACTAAAAAATATAAGCACTAAACTTTAAATAAGTATTCAATATGGGCAAAAAAAAGACTCAATTAAAAAAAGAAAAAGATAAGAATGATAATATTGCTATAATTATTGAGAATGCACAAAAGGATTCCAAGTCTTTTAGATTATATGTAATACAGACTCTTACTATTATAGAGGCAAAAATAGATAGCCTTGCAAAAACTATTAAAGAAAACAAGTCAAATGATGACTGAAATTTAGTCTTGATGTATTTTTAAAGTCCTCATATTTGTTAGATGAATGAAATATTCATTTCTCCATTCAAGGGCTTCTTTTGCTCGTATTTCAAAATATTTCTCAATTTTTTTGGCATAAGATAATTTTGAATATTCCCCTATTGTATCTTTAAGAACAATGTCTTTTTGCATACTATAATCAAAAGCAACATCACTAGCCTCTTTGCTATATTGTAAACAAAGAGTAAGATATTTAACCCGTTCCTTTAATAATAGGTTTTCTTTTTTTATTTCCTCTATTTTGGACATATTTTTATAAATAAATAGTCTGAAATTTTAGAAAAATATAAATGGAAAAAATAAATCCTCAAAAAATCATAATATTTATCTAAGTAGGTCTATAAATATTTTTTAAGTCTGAGGATAGGTCTTTCTACTACAAAATACGAAAATGATGCTATTATTATTAACTCTACAAAATAAATGAAAAACAATACTTCAGATTGCAAAGTTGCGGTGTTATAAAAAAAGCTAGTTAACTGGGGTATCACGTTATGGTATATATACATACCATAACTTATTTTACCAATATAAATAATTAATCCTGTTTGCAATAGTAATTTACCTACACCTTTAAAGCCTTCACATGCTTTATTAATAATAATCACAGAGAATAATTGTAACGAAGGAAGCAGGACGCTTAAAAATTTTTTTCCTTTAAACGAATAACTAGTTGTTGAAAGGACTATATATACGAGCAAAGAAAATATAGCTATACTATTTTGATATGAAATTTTGATTTTATGCAATCTTAAATATCCAAGTAACATCCCTATTCCAAAAGAATCGAATTCAGAAGGAGTTAATGCCGAAGGTTGATTACCTATAGCAAAGGTTAGAAAAACAGTTCTAAAAAATATCCCCGAAAAAATAAAAATAAAAATCACCCGAAGCAGAAATTTGGTGGGAGTGAAAAGAATAATCCATGGCATTATCAGATAAAATTGCTCTTCTACGCACAGTGTCCATAAATGGGTTAAAGGCCATAATTGGGCATAGCCATAAATATTAGCGTAAATATTAGAAGAATAAGTTAAAAGCCATGGTAATATGGTTTTAATAAATGGAGGATAATTTAAAAGCAACAATAAAAAAATGAACAGGTAATAAATTGGAAAAATTCGTAATGTGCGACGAGCATAAAATTTTAATAAAATACTTTTCCTAGTGAGGCTATTATTTTCTTCCAGATTATATTTCTCTTTCAGAAGAATACTACCAATTAAATATCCGCTTAAAACAAAAAATAAAGTTACGCCCATCCAACCAGCTCCCGGAATATATTTATTAAGAATATGCTTTTCCGGTAGCCAGTGTTCAATTAAAACAAATAGCATCGCCCATGCTCTTAGCCCATCTAATTGAGGAAAATATTTTTTTGAAACATCATTCATAAATTTTATTTATCAAATTTATATTCGCAATAGTACCTCAAATAAGAAATTAATCCAACAAATGTATTAGCATTCCTAATTCATTTCTCCTCTAAGTGGTTTGGTAAGTAACTTAGTTATATTACGCTTGTAGTTGCCCAGCACAAACATTAGTTTGGTTACCGCCGCTTCAGTAGTTATGTCTTCCCCACTAAGGACTCCTATCCTATTAAGAGATCTGCTGGTTTGATATTTGGCCTGATCGACAGTTCCCCCAATGCATTGCGAAACGTTTAAAATAATAATACCACTTTTTATAGCAGCCTCTAAGGCCTGTATAAACCATTCATCAGTTGGAGCATTTCCTGAGCCATAAGTTTCTAAGACTACGCCCTTAAGCCCCGGAGTATCCAAAGCTGCATTTAAGTAAGATCTGTTGATGCCAGGAAAAAGTTTTATAATACATACATTGGTATCTACCTTACTATGTACTTTTAATTTTTTTGTACTATCTGGTTTTGCTATAAATGAGGCGTTATAGTCAATCGTTACTCCAGCTTCTGCAAGAGAGGGGTAATTTTCGGAAACAAAAGCATCGAAGTGGTTACTCTGCATTTTTTTTGCACGGTTGCCTCGCAATAAAAAATTGTTAAAATAAATGCATACCTCAGGAGCTACAGGTCTACCTGCTTTCCTTGCCGATGCTATTTCCAGGGCGGTAATAAAATTTTCGCGGGCGTCTGTTCTCACTTCGCTTATAGGAAGCTGCGCCCCAGTAAATATAACAGGTTTATTAAGGTTTTCGAGCAAGAAGCTTAGTGCGGAAGCTGAGTAAGCCATAGTATCCGTGCCATGCAATACTATAAAACCATCGTATTTCTCATAGTTTTGGGAGATAATTTTAGCAAGCGTAATCCAGTGGTCAGGTTTTATATTAGAAGAATCCAGCGGTTTTTTGAATGACAGAATTGTAAGTTCCAGTTCAAAGCGGTAAAGCTCTGGCAATTTTTCGAGTATTTTGCTAAAATCAAAAGGGATAAGTCTTCCATCTGTTTTGTCGTAAGACATTCCCATTGTTCCGCCGGTATATATAATTAATATAGATGTAAGCCCTCGCTTACCAGCCGAAGCTGTTTTTAATTTTATAATATCAAACATCTGCAAATAATTGAAGTGCGTTTTTAGTAGTAGCTAATGCTACTTCTTCTGCTCTGGTATTTTTAATAGAAGCTATTCTCTCTGCAATCAACGGAATATAAGAAGGTTCATTTCTCTTTCCCCTATAGGGCATAGGAGCCAGGTAAGGACAATCTGTTTCTAATATAATATGATCTAGCCCTACTTCTGGTAATACCTTATCCAACCCACCATTTTTAAAAGTAGCTACCCCTCCTATCCCTAAAAAAAATCCTAGTTCTATTACTTCTTGTGCCTCCCCTATAGCGCCAGAAAAACAGTGAAACACACCTTTCATTTTTTTACTTTTTATTTTCTGTAGCAAGTCCATTGTTTCTCTAAATGAATTGCGGCAATGAATTACTATTGGAATATTATACTGTTTGGCAAGTTCTACCTGTATTTTAAAAGCCTCTTCTTGTTCTGCTTGTAACGAGGTATCCCAATACAAGTCAATGCCTATCTCACCCACTGCCGCAAATTTTCTTCGCTTTAGCCAATCTTCCACTTCGTACAAATCTTTCTCGAAATGTTTTTTAACATTGCAGGGGTGTAAGCCCATCATAGGAATGCATGTACCTTTGTACTTCTCCTCGGCTTCTAGCATAGGCTCTATAGAGGCATGGTCAACATTGGGCATAAAAATCTTTTTTACTCCGGCTTCCAAAGCTTTTTCTACTATATACTGCCGGTCGGTATTAAATTCAGTTGAATAAATATGAGCGTGAGAGTCTATGTACATTCTTTTAGTATTTTCTTCCCTTCCATACTATTTTTCCAGGTATCCAATAGTAAACTAATGTAGTAGTAGCCAAAATTCCCGAATAAATTTCATAAATAAAGATATACTTTAATAATTCAAAATTTAAGTTCATTCTTTTTAATACCAGCGCATTAAAACTATTCTGAAGAACAATTTTAAGCGCCCACGCCATAATTCCATAAAAAGGATATAGAAACAATAAAACGAGTATAAAAGGAAAAAATAAAGCCTGTAAAGTAAGCAGCGCGATCAATACTGGCGGAAGCTGCATGGCCCCATGCATCCAGCGTTTACGTTGTAGTATAAGTTTGTCAAAACTTTCAATACCTTTGGTATAAGCCAATACGTCGACATTAAGAAGGTTCTTATAGTTCCATTCCTTTCGAATTACCTGGCGAAACAATTCAAAATCTTCTGTTATAGAAAACGGGATATTCTCATAGCCCCCAACAGAGTTATAACACTCCCTAGATATAGACATATTATTACCTACAGCGCTAACAGGCATATTTTTGTCTGATATTAGTTTTATCATTCCAAATGCAAATACCCAGTCCAGGCTTTGTAGTTTGTCGAATAACCGTTCACCTTTTACTATAGTAACCCCCGATACCGTGCCAATGCCTTTAGTATAATTAGATAATTGAGACTGAACCCAAAATTCAGGAATTTGAATATCCGCATCAGTTATGAAAAAATATTCTCCTTTGGCTTTATGGGCTAAATGAGCCAGCACATTTGCTTTACCCTTTGCCAGCCCAATATTTTCCATAATATTAATTTTATAGAAGTTATTTTTATCTTTAATAAATAAATCAATAAGTTGTTCGGTAGTATCCTCTGAGTTATCATTTCCTACCAGTACTTCGTATTTGTCAGTAGGATAATTAAGTTTTGTAATAGCAGTAAGGCAGTTTAAGATATTATTTTCTTCATTGCGAGCCGCAACAAGTATTGATATAAATGGGTACGATTCCAAATTCCTTTTATAAGTGTCTTTGGGATTAGTTAGCCACCAATAGAGAAGTAGAAATAGGGAGATAAAAAAAACAATAAAGTATAAAAAAACTATACTTTCAAAAATCATAATGCTTCAAATTTGTAGCCTGCAGAAGAATAATGTTCGAGATAGCGAGGAAGGACGTATTGGAGATTTTTTTGAGATTTAATACTATCGTGAAAGATGACTATACTACCTTTATCGGTATATTTTATAGCTTTCTTCAAACATTTTTCTTCGTTAAGGTTCACATTAAAATCACCGGTAAGCACGTCCCACATTACTATTTCGTAGTCTTCTTTAAGTTTTCTTAACTGAGAGTATTTAATTTTCCCATAAGGGGGCCTAAAAAGTTTTTTTCCCTGTGACTTAGCTTTATTCCCAATGATAGCTTCACACTGGCGTATATTATCAAAATAATTGTCGTTTTCTGTTTTCCAACCATTAAGGTGATTGAAGGTATGGTTACCAATGCTATGATGAGTGAGAGTTAATTTATCGAATATGTTTCTGTTTTTTTCAATATTGTGCCCTACACAAAAAAAAGTAGCCTTTGCAGAAAATCTATTCAATTCATCTAATACATATTCCGTTACTTCCGGTATGGGCCCATCGTCAAAAGTAAGGTATATTACTTTTTCATCTGTTTTTTTTGACCATGTAAGAGAAGGATAAAACAGAGACAGAACCCATTCTGCATTATTATAATACATAAACTAACTAATCAAGCAGGAAACAAAGGTAATATCGTCAGGAAATGGCTTATTTCCTCTGAAATTATTTAAATTATTTACTATAGAGGAATGTAAGTCTTTAAGGTTACTATTCATATTGCTTACTAAAAATTCACGAAGCATTTCAGGCCCATACTCTTCTCCCAGTTCATTAGAAGTTTCAGTAAGTCCATCTGTGTATAAAAAAAGCAAAGATTTAGAATCAATTGTAATACTACCTTCTTCTATAAAAGGGAGCTGGTCGAATACGCCAATTACTGTCGTACCTATTTCCAAAAAACTGGCTTGCCCCTCTGCATTAACTACCACAGGGGGATTGTGCCCGGCATTAATGTAATTAAGAGACCTGTTCTCAGCATTATATATAGCGATGAAGAAAGTAATAAATCGTTCCCCTTTTGAATTGGCTTTTATAAGGTAGTTTAATTCGTTTACTGTTTGTTTAAGATCAAGCGTTTGCCTCACTAAAGTACGAAGTGAGGCCTGGAAGTTAGACATTAATATTGCCGCAGGTATTCCCTTTCCAGATACATCGGCTATACAAATAAGGTGTTCATTCTCATTCAGCTTAACATAATCATAATAATCTCCGCCAATGGTATGATGTGGGAAATAGCTGGCGTTAATTTTTAGATGACCTTCTTCCGGAAGTGTTTTTGGAAAAAGCATGGCCTGCACCTCCCTGGCAATTTCCAGCTCTTTACGCAATGCCTCCTGCCTTAATTCCTTTCGGGCCAGTTTCTTATTTTCAATGGCTACAATAATAATGTTGGTAAAGGTTTGGATAAAAGAGAAATCAGGAAGTTTTCCTTTTATTCCCCCTGCAAGCACAAAAGCAAGGGGCTGATTTTTATGGGCTATGGGCAATATGTAATCAAATTCATTAAATGGTATATATTCGTCAGGCACTTCCCCAATTTTTTTAATTCCGGTAATATCTTCGGTTAAGCGAATAGTTTTAAAATCTGTTTTAGTCCCATAGTTTACTTTACAGCTCCAGCCCTCATCATGAACATATAGGGCTAGTTTTTTTATTTGGAGATTGGCAATGAGAGTAAAGTGAAAGATTTTGTAAAGCGATTCTTCGGAAAGGTTGGCATTTATAGCCTGCGTTACTTCCAAAAGGGAATTAAGCTCAAGTTGCCTTAGATGAAGCAAGTCTTCGGTACTTATACTACCACTTAACGGCTGTTTTAGGGTCATAAGCATCTCTCAATCCATTACCAAACAAGTTAAATGACAACACGATAAGGAATATACAAAGGCTTGGAAGCGTTACCAGATAACCGCTGCCTCTGGAACCTATTGAATTATATCCTTCAAATACCATCATTCCCCATGAGGGCATAGGCGGCTGCACCCCAAGCCCAAGAAAACTAAGCCCTGCCTCAATAAGAATCGCAGATGCAAAATTTGCTGTTGCTATTACTATCAATGGGCCTACAATATTAGGAAGTATATGTACAAAAATTATTCTCAGGTTTGCAATACCAAGCGCTTTTGCCGCCTCCACAAATAGTTTTTCTTTAATTGCAATAATCTGCCCCCGAACAACCCTAGCCACCTCTACCCACATGGTAAGCCCTACTGCAACAAAAGCTACCCATACTCCCTTACTTTGTAAGGCAAGGCTTATGGCTATTACCAACATAATGCCGGGAATAGACCATACCACCGTCATTAACCAAATGATAAAATTATCTATTCTTCCTCCAAAAAACCCTGCCAACGCACCGAGCGTAACGCCTACTATTACGGAAATAAGAACGGAAATAAAGCCTATTGAAAGCGATATTCTTGTACCAAACAAAAGACGACTCATAATATCGCGCCCTCCTTTATCTGTCCCAAGTAAAAACTTTCTGTTTTCTACATTTTCTTTTTCAAATTTTGCCTGAAGGTCAGCAATAGTTGTAGTATGAATTACTTCTTCAGGGTCCAAATAAGTAACTTTATCTCCAACTACTTTATAATTCAAATCAGAATTTATTTTATCAGAAGTTCCTACATAAATGGGCAGTACTGTTGTAATTAAGTCTAGAGAATCTATCTGATCCGGCCTCCCGTAATTGGAATAATACACTTTAAGGCCTTTAACAAAGCATTGGTCAATTGGCATTAAACTATACTCGCTTTCCTGCCCCATATACATGCGCGTAATAATATTTACCTGATGCACCTGCCTGTTTTTTCTTATTTTTAATAGTTTTGCTTCAAAACCAGGTTGTTGTTTCTTAATAAGGGGAGAACCATCGTTAGCATTTGGGGTTTGGTCAGGCATTAATAGGTAGCCCAGAAAGGCAATAATATGCGCTACAACGATCATGGAAAAACCAAACATTGCCGGAATGTTTTTAGTCAACCTCTTGCGTACGTAGTAGGAAGGTGTTTTGGTATCTTTCTTTTTTTTCTTTTTATTCTCTAATACCATACAATTTACCTGCTGTTATGAGCAAACAATCCAGCTTTGGAAGCAAGATAATTATAATTTTTATAATCTCGGTCAATAACAGAATGATCTTCTATTTCTGAGTCTGTTTCAAGGTCAACTATTTTAAGCCAGCCCTTTTTTAGCAGACTACCTAATTCTTTTTTAAGCGTACTTTCGGGCAAGCTTGTTTTACGCTGCAACTCATCAAAAGTTACAACAAAATAAAGCTCGTCCAGAATAATGTATTCGATATCTTCCAAATATTAACTGTTTCTAATGTCTCTGCCCTTCCATCTATAACTCCCTCTTCTGCTTACAACTCCAAATATAACCACGTAAAAAGGATAAACTAAAGCCGTTGTAATAAAAATGAAAGGGTTTATCCTTTTTCTATAGAAATATAAAATATTCCCGAGAAATATATATTCTATTAAAACTTTAAAAAAAATCTGTATAAACAAGGAACGACAGTTATAAAGCCCTACAATTGAAAAACCAAAGGTAATAATTAGTAAACAGTTGTAAAAAAAAATGAAGACTGCTAAAAGCTTTATACTTCTAAACTGATAATGCTTCCATTTACTTGCCCACCGCTTTCTTTGCGAAACAAATTCTTCTATATTTTTTCTAGCTTTTGTATAAACAATTGCTTCTGAACTCTTTAAAAAATGAACTTTCCCTGGAAAATAGCTGGCTATTTTATGCATTAAAAACTCATCATCCCCGGAAGCTATTTTTTCATTACCAGCAAAACCATTCACCGCAAAAAATGCCTTTTTTTCGTAAGTCAGGTTAGCCCCATTGCACATATTCGGATAACCGGCACTTAGGCAGGCTGCTCCAGCGCCTGTTAAACTTGCAAACTCTATGGTTTGCATTTTATCAAAAAAGGTTTGCTCGCCCCAAAAAGTAACTCCCCCGCAAATCATTTTTGGTTTATAGCGCTGATAATAAGCGTTTATTCTACTTATCCAATCTGGCCCGGCAATACAGTCTCCATCAATTGTAATAACAAGTTCTCCCTTGCATCTATTTATTGCTGTTTCAATCGCTTTTTTCTTTCCACTTCCTTCAATAACATTTATAAGCTTTATATACAGACTGTTTTCAAGAATAAATTTATTTACTAGTGAAGTAGTATTATCGGTAGAAGAATCATCTACTACTAGTATTTCAAATTTATCAGTAGGGTATGTTTGTTGGCTTAAACATTTTAATAATTCCAGAATGTTTTCTTCTTCATTTCTTACAGGTATTATAACTGTTATAAACTCGTGAATAGTAGTAGCAACAGGATAAAAGTATTTTAGCCGAAACCAGCTTACCAATAGAAAAAAAGTAAAGCCTATATAGCAAATAGTAGCCCCCCACGAAATAACTTCAATTATCATTTTGCAAAGAGTTTGATTTTAAATATTAATATCAAACCTACAAAGGCAGGCAGTACTATATTCATGAGCCAAATAGATATACTGGCAAACAGAACATCGCTACTATGTATATTGAAAATCTCAAAAAAGTAAATAGCGGAAGCCTCCCTTACCCCAAATTCAAAGAACGTAGGCACAACAGATTTAACCAAAAACACGAACCAGGTACTGTAGAACAGCAAGAGTTTATCATAACTCACCCTAAATGTTGTAAGAACTAATACAAATTGCAGACTAAAGATGAAATACCTTAAGAAAGATACTGCCACAACTAGTAAAACATCTTTTTTAGAATAGGTTTTTAATATTTTAAAATAACTTTGCAAAAAGGAAATTACTCTTACTTTCTTAATTAACTCGTAAAACAAAGCCGGGTAAAACAAAAGAAGAACAAAGGCGCTGTTTATGACTACTAAACCAAAACCGCAGTATATCCAATAGGAATAATGAAGGCCATTTTTTAGAAAATATATAACGGCAAAACTTCCATAAAAAAGCGTAACAAAAAACTGGATAACTTTACTAAAGAACACCGCCCCTATCAGCCTCGCCCTTGCAGTACTATCTGCTTGTAATACTCTTCCTAGGTATTCCCCCAGACTAAATGGAGTTACTATTCCTAATGTTAGTCCGGTAAGTGTCCCTTCTATTGCCCGTACAAAAGAGAGCTTTTCTATTTTACCCGCTAAAAACTTCCATTTCCATGCCTCCAGCCCCCAATTTACAGGAACAAGAAAAAAAGAAATGTATAGAAGAGATGAAACATAAGGAAGCACATAGTTATATATGTCTTCAATAAGTACATCCTTGCTTTTTAGTTGATAAATGATGTAAGATAACGCAAATAAAAAAATGCATAGCTTCAATAAAAAAGCATAACTACCAGAAAAAAACTTTTTAAAAGGAAATGTATTAAATTGCATGAATGGCAAAGGTGGAAAAAAATTTGAAACAGGAGAAAATAATTTTAGGCGTGGACCCGGGAACCAGCATAATGGGTTATGGAATAATTATGATTAATGGCGCCACGCTTAACCTAATTCAATATGGTGTAATACACCTTAGCAAATACGATGACCATTCCATAAAACTAAGCAAAATTTTTGAAAGAGTAGTCCAGCTTATAGAGGAATATCTGCCTGATGAAATGGCGATTGAAGCGCCATTTTATGGCAAAAATGTGCAGTCTATGTTAAAACTAGGCAGAGCACAAGGAGTAGCGATTGCCGCTGCTATATCCAGGCAAGTGCCTATTATAGAGTATTCTCCTAAAAAAATAAAGCAATCTGTAACTGGCAATGGAAACGCTTCTAAAGAACAGGTAGCAGCAATGCTAAAACGATTGTTGAAATTTACTGAAACGCCTGAATTTCTTGACTCTACGGATGCTTTAGGGGTTGCCGTTTGTCATTATTTTCAAAACGGAAAGCAAGAGAAGAAAGGTAAAGGATGGGGTTCATTTGTAAAAGAAAACCCCGGCAGAATTATTTAAGATGACTTACTATTTTTTCCGCAGTTTGATTAAGTTGTTCTTTTGATACTACAAGCTTGGGTCTTGTAAAATTGATATCATTCATAGAATTTAGCGGTATTAGATGCACATGAGCGTGTGGCACTTCCAGGCCTATTACCGCTATACCAATTCTTTTACAGGGAATGGCTGTTTCCATAGCATGAGCTACCTTTTTGCTAAATACTATTAAGCCTGAAAGAAGTTGGTCTTCCACATCAAAAATATAATCAATTTCTTTCTTTGGAATGACAAGCGTATGGCCTATAGCCAGCGGGTTAATATCAAGAAAAGCGAGGTAATTACTGTCTTCGGCTATTTTATAACAAGGAATCTCTCCGCTTACTATTTTAGAAAATAGGCTAGCCATTACCTAGTTATATCTAATACCTCCAGTTCAAGTTTTCCAGCAGGAATTACTATTTCTGTAACATCTCCCTTTTTCTTTCCAAGCAAACCTTTACCTATAGGAGATTTCACAGAAATTCTTCCTGTTTTTAAGTCCGCTTCTTCTTCGGCTACCAGGGTATAAGTAATTTCTACTCCTGTTTTTTTATTTTTTAGCTTTACTTTTGATAGTATTGAAACTTTAGAAAGATCAATATTAGATTCATCAATAACTCTTGCGTTAGAAACAGTTTCTTCCAACTTAGATATTTTTAATTCCAGTAGCCCCTGAGCATCTTTTGCAGCATCGTATTCAGCATTCTCGCTCAAATCTCCTTTATCCCTTGCTTCTGCAATTTGCCTGGCCATTTCCGCTCTGCCTTTAGTTTTAAGGTTACTCAGTTCGTCCTTTATTCTCTTCAGGCCTTCTTCGGTATAATAAGTAAAGTTACTCATAACAATAATAAATTATTGACTTGGTATAATAAAAAAAAACGGCTTCGCGAAACCGTTTCCTGTCTTGTATATACATACAAATATACTATAAAAATATTGTAAAAGCAAATTATAAGGACAGCCTATGCTTTTTTGACAATCCCCGAGTTATTAATTTTGTAAACAAGTGTTTCATTTATTCTTTCGTAAGATTCATAAGTCCACCCTGCTATATGTGGGGTCAAAATTACTTTTTCCGAAAGTGTAAGTCGTTCAAAAACCTCTTTTTCTTGATCTTGCAGCTTATTTATTTTTTCATGTTCAAGAACATCAAGCCCTGCTCCTCTTACCTTGCCTGCATCCATCATTTCTAATAGGTCCTGTAATTTTATCACTTCGCCCCTGGCAGTATTAATTACCCATATACTTTTCTTAAAAGAAGAAAAGAAGGCATTATCGCCCATCCCGCTGGTTTCGTTAGTAAGGGGAACATGAAAACTTACTATATCTGCCCTTTCTAATACTTCTTGCATGTTTACTTCAGTAACATAATTATCAGAATAATCTTTCAAATATTTATCATAAGCAATTACCTCGCATTCAAAAGAGGATAACCTTTTAGCTACTGCTTTACCCATAAAACCATACCCTATCAGGGCTACTGTTTTGCTTTTAAGCTCGTGGCCTCTGTTTTGTTCTCTTTGCCAAATGCCTTGCCTCACCTGCGTGTCTGCTCTACTAATATTATTTAAAAGAGAAAGCAACAAAGCTAACGTATGTTCAGCAACTGCGTCCCTATTACCTTCAGGAGCATTAATTAATAGTATTCCTCTTTTTTCTACCTCTTCTAAATCAATCATATCAAGCCCCGCTCCTGCCCTTGCTATAAACTTTAAGCGAGAGGCTTTGTCCAAAAGTGTTTTATCAATTTTAAATTTACTTCTGGCAATTATTCCTTCATAATCGCCTATTATTTCTATTAGTTCTTGTTTAGTAATAGTAGG
>Ga0302300_1000845_pt1 | contig 19104 bp, 18 predicted proteins | sample III_Palsa_E1_1_FD_198756 | JGI IMG/M metagenome (GOLD analysis project Ga0302300, IMG submission 198756) | Peat permafrost microbial communities from Stordalen Mire near Abisko, Sweden - III_Palsa_E1_1 | ecosystem: Environmental > Terrestrial > Soil > Palsa > Peat permafrost | place: Sweden... | reverse complement strand
TGCCAGGTGGTAAATTTGATCTCTGGGAACTTGTTGTTCTTCCAGGAAGGGATGTCACACTTGCAGAGCTTGACTTTGGCACCCCTGGAATTGTTTTGCTCGACGTACAGGTAGTAAGGCATGACTGTATGGAGTGGAGAAAGGAAACAAAAAAAGGGAGGAGGAGGAATTGAGACAGAAGAAGAGAAGTTGAAAAAAGCGAAAAATAGATCACTGTGGTCTATTTATTATTTTATGTCTCTCGTAAAACAGAGGACGCATGTGTGCACAACTTATGTTTCTCTGCAAAGGTCCCGTCCTCATCATATGTTCTATTCTCACATCATCGACAGAATCGTCAGTACCATCACCGTCGTTGTTGTTGTCGTCCCTGGTCACAAAAATCCTGACCCGTTTGTAGATCCAACCACCCAAGTTCAAGATTAGCGTAATCACAACAAAGAGAAAGCTACACAACTCCATGTTCGTAAACGGTCGTGACACATAACGCCGCAAGATAGATTTGGTAGGGTCACCGTCATCTTCTCCATGAAGGTACATTTTCAGAATCTCCATGAAGTGGTAGTTGAGTTGGGTGTACTTCTCATCCTCTTTCTTCAACTTTTCACAAAAGATCACCAACTCGACCCCAGTGAAAAAAATGAATAAAAATAACATCATGTTCGTAACACAGGCAGACCTCTCGCGCAATTGATTCCAGTCCGACATGAATGCACACACAAAGAGATGTATGAGAAAGAAAAAAAATATGGAAGGAAGAGTGCAAATGGTGGTGATGATGTGGCACATTTTATTTATTTTTTATTTGGAGGGGGTGTTGGTGAAGGTGGTGGCGGTGATAGCACGCCCAGCAAGAAGTGGATACACCCTCCTTGTTTTTTTTCTCTTCACCGTCGACCGCGGTTGTCTGGATCCACAACTTCATCTTCCTCTTCGTGGTGTTGGTGTTGGTGCTGTTGTCCATTTCCTCTCACCCTAACACCGCGCACATAATTCCAGATATAAAGACCCAGCGTCGCGACAAACTCAAACACGAAAAAGGGAACCCAGTGGATCAACATGTCATCATCGAACATCGACTTGTTAGGGTGCGACATGCTTAAAACCATTGTCGTGTCAAGCATTAAACATAAAGTGACTAATATGATCACATCGTGAATATGACAATCTATCCACTGGAAAACTGTGTGCCAGTCCGACATGAGAGAAGAAGCAGGAAAAAAACGAGAACAAGGAGAATAAAAAATAAACAAACAATTTTTTTCTCTTTTTTTTCTTTCTCTTTCTTTCACCTTTTTTTCTCCTTCCATTCATTGTTGCTGTCAACCCTCCCTCGAAAAAATGGATCCAACTGCCATCCACCAACAACTCATCTTCAAAGCTAGAATGGAAGGACCTGGCCCCCTTCTCATCCGTGAGCTGGCTTCTCACAAAAAACTGTACGAAGAACGACCTTTTTTTCGAAAAGATGTCACCACTGGGTCCATGGAGGAAGACATCAACGGTCCAACCAACCTGACTTGGTATTTGAGAGAAATGAGATGCGTGATGGGCAACCTCATGCACCCATTGAACATAAAGACAGCAACAGCGATGTCCTCGTCCTCTTCATCAACGTCATCGTCATCGTTATTTTTACCTCCCAACCCCATGATTCTTCACACCTTCGGCGAAGAGGGGCGACGGTTCATCAGGTCATGCATTCCCGTTCCGATTCCACAGTCAGACAGGGAGTTTGAGATCCACTTCCCCACTTATTGTTACAGTTATGGCGATGATGCAGACTACTTTTTGTGGGATGAAATTGCACTGTTTTGCGGAAGGTTTTGTGGCAGCGAGGCGGACAAGGTCCTGGGTTTGGATCTTTCAGTCTGGCTTGGATTGTGCATGGCAGCCAGCCACTCGCATCACATTGCCAGAAAGTTGTTGTACAGATCGGATGTGACCTTCGAGGCCAAAATGGTGATTTTGAAAGGCTGTTGTGCTGGTACCGCTGAAAGTTATATCTACAATGGCATCGTCCCCGAGTTGATCCGACGCTTGCCCTTTTTATCACCAGAGACCCAACCACTGGCGTCTTTCGCCACCCTGATCTCCATCCCCCCTGGCCACACAGACTTCGACATGTCCATGTACCTCAGGCGCTATTTCGATCATAACGGTAACACTGCGTACCCCGCCTCTGAAGTTTTACAAGTACTGGATCACCAACAACAGAATCAACAACAACAACAACCATGGCTTCCTCATGCCACTCCCTTTATCCCCAAAATCATTGATCGCCTCCTCCAACAAAGCGATGAGGTTCCCTTGGATGTGGATCAAATGAACTTGCTACAACGTCTGGCCCAGCTTCTGCACACTCATGGGACTTCCCTTGGGTTTTTTGGTGTGGGAGTCTTTGCCTTCTGCAACGGAAGCTGTGGTGAACAGATCAAACCATCGTTTCACTGGCTTCACGACTCTGGGAACTTGCACCCTGATTCTGTGGCATGGAAGTTGCTGCTTCACATCTTGGCCAGAGTACTACTCCTGCCTGAAGTGCACAGCCTGTTGCATTTGAAGTACATGAAACTATGATGTTCGAAAAAGAAACAAATGAATCAATAAATGGGGGTAGACACACAGACTTTTTTTTCCATTTTTTTTCATCAACAAAAAAAAGAAAGATTTTCTTTCTCTCCTTCTTTTTCTTCTGCACTCTCCTTCCTGATTACTTTATCTTGTTTTTTCCCACACGAAAAAAAAGAATGAAAAGAAGGATGTCTGACCCCATTGAGAACGTCGCCACTACTGCTGCTGTCGCCACTACTGAAGCTGTCGTTGTAGTCATTACTGCCACTCATCACAAGAGTCTCTTGCAACCTATTGGGATCATGGCTGTGGATGGTTCAGTCTGCAACAACAATCCTGCCCTGCGACGTATGCGCATTTTGGATGCACTGTCAGCGAACCGCTGCGGCTGTGATTTCACTCCCCTCTTTCGATATCATCGCAGCTCCTCGACATCCAAGGACTTCTTTTTGTGCGTGGGGTCTTTGCAGATCCACAGCTCACGTCACCTGGAGCTTGTGATTCATGGCTATGATGACTACATGGGCTACACCGCTACCGCCGCGAGTGCCACCAATGGTGGTGGTGTTGGTGACAAGTTCAACAGCATTCAGGGTTACTATCAGAAGACCCATCCCCATGATCGTGTTGAACCTGTCTTGACTGCCACTACTGCCAGGCATCCAGCTTCATCACCACCCATGGGTCTCATCCCCTCCAAATTTGAGCATAACCCAGTCCCACCTGAAATGAGAGTGCGCCGTCCACTGTGGATGAGCGTGTTCTCACATTGCACGGACAACATCACTCCACTGTTTGAGACTACGGGTGCCACGATCATGGCATCCATGGACACGGTCATCAGTGGATGTCAGCATTTCATCCAGGATTCGGAACAAGATCAAAAGGTAGCACAGGTTCATTATATACTGACGGATATTCCGGGTCATCATGCAGGCAGAAATTTTTACGGTGGTTACTGTTACGTCAATGCCACAGCTGCAGCCGCAGTCTATCTCCAGCAGCATTTTAAGCAGCACGTCGGAATCCTTGACCTTGATCGTCATGCAGGTGATGGAACTCATGACATATTCGCCAAGTGGCAGAAAAAACAACCATTGAGTCATGGTGATGGTGGCGGTGACGGTGGCAACAACAGCCGCAGCAGTGGTGATGACGAATATGAAAAACATCCTCACATCCACGCGGTCTCCATCAACTCAGACCCTCTTGAGGATTACCCTTACACCGGCTTTGATGACAACTCCCATTTTTTGGTGTTCCCCAAGGGTTGTGATAAAGCTGCGTACTTGGCATTGATAGAACGTGCCCGTGTCATTCTGATGGACAAGTTCAAGGCACAATGGCTGGTGATTGCCTTTGGCACAGACACCTCCAAACATGACCCCGAGGTGACCCCTGGCTTTGAGACGGTCATTGAAAACGAGGATTATTATGAGTTTGGGAAAGCCATTGCAGCCTGGGGGCTCAGAGTTCTGGTGATTCAGGAAGGTGGCTACAATCCAGACGTGTCGGGTACTATTGTGGTTCAGTTTCTGGCAGGACTCTCCTCCTCTCCCTCTTGTTCACAATGATTTTTTGTGCGTGTGCGTGTGTCACAAAAAAAGAGAATGCCCTGTTTTTTTTGTCTTCTTTTTTTTCTTTCTTCCTTTCTTTTTTTTCCATTTTTTTTCTTTCTTCTTTTTTTTCATTGGGAATCACAGTCTGGGTGGTTGATGTCCTAACTTCCATGATTTGAAGTCAAAAAACAATACTCTGTCCGTCGTTGGGTCCCATGTATAGTTCAGGTCATGAGTGTCTGAGGCATGGATGCCAAACTGTTCGAGGTAATTCACCCAAGTGGCACAAGCCTCAACACATTGTGGATTGTTCTGATCTGCCCTAATGAAGGGAAGGGTGAGGGCGTCTCGAGTGATGAAGAAGGAACTCTCTTGCATGTGGGAACTGCGAACTTTACCCCATGCCACCACCTGAGGAGACACGCGTTCATCCGTTTCGGTGGCAACCTTTTCGAGGAGAGAGGCGATCATGAGTTCCTTGACATTCTTTCTCTGATAGTACCTCTCACCATTGTAAGTGAAGTAGCTCACACTGGCGCTCTGAAAGAGACCCGAGTGGACCATGGGGTTCTGAATACTTATGAAGGTATCCATCCACCGTGGAAGGATCACCGCCCCTACATTCATAGGCATGCCGTGTGTTGGTTCAATCAGAGACATGTGCGGGTGGAAGAACACAAACCCCAATGGATTCGACAGTGGAGGATTCATCATCCTCATCATCATTAGAGACTGCAATCCTGACTTCACCCAGGCATCATCCAATGGAAGGGAGAGAATGTCTACGCACGTCTTGCTCAAGGTGGACATATTGGATGGTACCTGTTCGTGGGTCAAACTACGATCGCGACCATAAGAAGTGGATGATGCCAGGGCCATGAGATTGCCATAATAAAGACTGGCACGTCTCAGAACATAGTTGAAAAACTTGCCACAGTCGGCACGATTGGTGATCAGAGCTTCCTCCTCATTGTTGTTGCTGGAACCACCATCGCCATGCTCAAACGATACTCGAGGTCTCTCATACTCATCCATGCTAAAGACAAACTTGGTGTTGGGAATCCTGCATTCTCCCAGAGCCTGGAAGAGATTGTACAAACTGACCGCAGTGGTATAATACTTCAGGCAAAAATCAAGCTGGTCTTTCAAGGATGCCTCCTTGTTCACTGGTGTAGGCAAGGCATTCTTCTTCACATCTTCCAATGAATCAAAATGCTCGCTGAAGGTCACCATGGGAGTGAAAATCAAGCCAGAGGAGCATAGGGTGATGGTCATGAGTTGACCACCCATCATCTTCTTCAACTGTGTGGCCAAATTAGACACCCTGGACTGGAACACACTGGTGGTGATACCATGTACTCCTATTCCTCCTCCCTCACCGACGGGAAGGTAAGGTAACTTGACACTGGTCCATGTAGAGGCAGTGTTGCTGGGAACGTAAACACTGTGCGGAGTAGGTGGAACCACCACACCCAAAGGTGACCACCCGTCATCATCATTGGCAGACATTGAAATTCCTTCTCTTTTTTTTGTGCACAAGAAAAAAGTTGTGAACATCAAAAAATATGCTGTCCATTGTGTTGGCAAATGACAAAAAAAAGTTTGGAATGAAATCATGACAAAGGGAGGGAGGGGGTTTTTTATTCGTTTATTATTATTTTTTACTTGAGGATGGACAAGGGGGTGGAAGGAAAATCAACTTTGGTGACTGGCACTGCTGAGGACGTCGAAGGTTTTGATGCGAGGGATCAACCCGTGTGACCCATCATCGCGATTGAGATTCCTCCTCACAAGGACAAAGTCTTCTGGGACAAAGTGGATGCGGTAGAAGTCAGTGCGGTAGTGCTCAATGGCGACATGACATTCAACATTCTCGAAGCACTTCTTCAAGTCTGCCAGAACTTCAGAGATTTTGATGTCCATGGGCCTAGTACAGGTTCCATCCAAGATCATATCCCGGACGATGGTGCGGATCGCATCGTCTTGGGGAACCTTGTCAGGCTGGAAGGACAACCAGAATTTCTCGTTGACAATGTAGTAGTTGGATGATAGATCTGGCTCTTTAATGATCAACCAGTGCATATCCTGGGTAGTGGCATTGTCCGTGATGGAGGTGGCGGTGGTTGTAGTTATGGTTGTGGTAACCTTCTCCCCCGGGTAAGGACGGTGACGAAGGTTAGCCTTGAACAGGAGAGTTGGGTCTCTGGGTTTGGATTTGAGCTTGAGCTTTGTCTTGTTGTTGTTGTCATCATCACCACTACCACCAGGTGCACAAGAACAAGTGCGGCCACAAACATTGCAAGGTTGATGGTGTTGTTGGGCAGCAACAGCAGTAATGTGGCTCATGGTCAATGACAAAATAGACAAAAAAGGTCAAGGTCTTCAAGGTCTTCAAGGAAAGAAGGAAGGAGTTGATGTTTTTTTATTTTTTTTCTTCTTAGACGTGTGTTCAGCAAATTTTTATAAAGGCTTGTTCGCGTTCACATTCACGTTGTTTATATTATTTTGTGTGTGTGTTCATTGACGAAAACTGGCATGACCACCATAGCGTCCCTTGTCCAGGTGTTCAATGATACCGTCAAAGTGAGGCCCATTGGTTGGATCTCCATAAGAGGCATCCACCACTAATGTGGGCGGATTCTTCCACATGTATTTGTTCAGGTGACTCTCTTCATCCACTCTGGCAATAATCCCCTTCGCCTCATCTTTGGCAACTGCCTTTGATACAGCCTCCCAGAGGGCAATCACCTGCTCACTTTTGCCACCATAAAAACAACCCTGAAAGTAATTTTTTCCTTCTCCCACTGGGATGTAAGCCTCGGACTCGGGTCTCCTCTCAAAGACCCACTGCTCTGGTGCCAGCAGAGATTGTTCAGGATGCTTCATCCCCACCAAATCACCCAGCACAACATGGGTCACCTCCTTGCGTGGCATCAAATCAGCATCAATAGTATAAACATAAGTGTAGAGCTTGAAAAGATCCTTGTGCTCCAAGAAAACTTTAGGTCTGTTGTAAGTATCTTTGGGCCAACCCTGCTGCTGGTGAGTGTAAGCCACCACTTTATAGTCCTTGTTGAACTCTTCCAAAAAGACCTTGTTGTCTGTCCACACGAAAATATCGACTGTCACCGAAGTTTTCCATAAACGTTTGATGGCCTCCACCTGAGGTTTGAGCATCAGCTGACCATATTTGCCAGTAGACATGATCACCACAGCAGTGGCCGTGGCTGCTGTCTTCCAGAGTTGCATAGGTTCCCAGTCCCACTCTCCCGACTGGGGTCCCAAATGGAAGGGTTTAACTTCAGTAAAATGAATGATGCTGAATCCATTATTTTTAGCCTCTTCCGCCTTCCACCTGTTCCTCTCAAACATGTACATCCCCAGTGGTGCATTGTATTTTATGGGTAATTTCACCCACCCCAATTTCGAATAAATGTCCCTCAGGAGTCCCTGCTCAGCTGTATCAACTCTGTAGTCACTTCGAGTCTTGGCCTGGTGAAGAAAATCATCAAAGCGCTCGACATTAGGCTTCAGTGAAAACACACCCATGTTGAACTCCTTGATGGGGTGACCCGATTCGTAATCTGGACAGGCCATAAAGTCACCAGCTTTACCATGACCATCCATGCTCAGTTGGTTGGCCTCCTCCGTGTTGGGAGGTTCAAACATTTCAGTGATATCTCCATTGATCAAAGTGTCAGCATCCGTGTACACAATCCTCTCGAACTGTGTCCAGGTGAATAGATTCAGTTTGGTGAACTGCTGTCGAAAGCGACCAAAGACTACCGACACGTCTTTGGGTTCGATGAGAGGCACGAAACATAACGTCCAGCCAGCCTTGTGAATCAATAAATGCTCACTGGAGGAGATGCGAGTTGTCTCCAGGATCATGAGATACATTCCAACCTCACTTTTGTTAACAAGGTGACGCTGGAGTGATCTGCCCAAAGTGATGATTCCAGAAACATAGGCACCCTGATCCACCAAGAAACTGACCACTGCGTACTTGTGATGAAGGTATGTCATTCCAGTTCCATTGCAGCGATATTGATCGTGACCATCATCCATGTACTTATTATTATTGTCACCCGTCACTGGAATGGTCCCAGCAGCAGTGGTAGTAGTGATAGTAGTAGTGGCAGTTTGGGAGGGCAATGGTTGTTGTTGCTGTGGTTCTGTGGGTATGACTGAATCCCCCATCACCACTGACTTCATTTCAAAGAAGCTAGTGGTGTCAATGAAGGCATAACGAACCATCGCCATTCCAATGACGAGGGCAGAACTGACAACCACCAGAGTGAAAATGGTCCACGTCCTCATTTTTTAATTTGTCAATGGAGGAAGGGGAAAAAAAGAAGGAAGGAGGTTCAAGACAAAAAAAATGTAAGATATTTTTTGATGAATAAAAAACCAAAAAAACAATAAAAATCTTCAAGTGAGTGACAATTCTTTGTTTAATAGTTCATATTGCTCAAACCAAAGTTGAACAGGTGCCCATGTTCTCTGGTGAGCCTTTGAATCCTTCAAATAATTGAAAGGTTTCGCTGTCGTGAAGTGAATAATCTTGATTTGCCCTTGGCCATGACTGTCCCACAACTTCTTGTTTGACTCAAAGATGGCCAAGTTGGCATTGTAATCCCAGGAGATGGGGTCTACTCTAAAAACCTTCAAGTCTGCTAGTTTGTTGAGAACCCCTTGGTCACCCATGATGATGCGGTAATCTTCTCTGGTCTTGATGAAGTTCATGAAAAAATCAAAGGTTTTTAGAGACGGGCAGCTGGCAAAGACTCCAGAGTTGAAGTGACCCTTAAAATTCCCCGCCTCGTAATCAAAGGCCGCATTGAAACCGCAAGATGTATTCTTACTTGAGGAAGAGGAGGACGGGGGAAAGAAGAGGTCTGACAAATTGCCCACTGGTAAAGTATCCAAATCCATAAAGATGAATCTCTCGTATTGTGTCCAAGTGAACGGTGCCGCTTTGGCAAAAATTTTTTGAAACCTTGGGAGCACCTTTTCTTGAAAGCCAGATTCAATTAAAGGTACCCTGCAGACTCGCCACCCCACTTTAGCCAAGTTTGCAGAGGTGGTGTTTGATAAACTGAAATCATCCAACACCATAAGAATCATATCCACTTGCGCTGCTGCTGTAGATGATGGTGATGATGATGAAGCTGCCTGTGACATCCATTTGATTTGATTTTGAAGGGCTCTCCCAAGAACCAGGGCACCCATGAGGTATTCTCGAGACTCTGAGACCAAAAGCGAAGTGACGACCACAGGGTGACCCTCACTTGAAGAGTCAGAACACTTGTAAGCCCGGTATTTGACTTCCAAAGGATTCTCTTCTTCTTTTTCTTCATAATCTTCATCGTCGTCGTCGGAATCCCATTCTGCCTCAGATTTTTCAACATCCGCTTTCCATTCCGGCACATGGCCATCATCCTCATCATCACTCAAATGAGCAACACTTGGAGTGAGTGTCAACTTTGCCTGCTCGTTAAGGAGCCGACTGCGATACACCCTGGAGGTGAAGACAGTGGCAAAGAGGACAAAAGACATGGCAGTGAAGAAGATCATCATGACCACCTTTGCATTGTGACCCAGACAAACTCGCATTTTTTTGAGAAGATGAAAATCAAAAATAAAATAATTTAAATGACAACGAAGGAAATAAGAGATAATATAATTTCTTTCTTTCTTTTCTTTTTCTTTCTTTTTTTCTCCTTCATCCCTTTTCAGTTGTTGTACGCTCTCTGTTTTTTTGTCCTTTCTGGAAAAAAAATTGGGCTCATCCATGAGTCGAGTCGTTTCTTACTTTCAGGCGGTGATCTATCTATGTGTTGCCGTATCTGCTGGACTCATTGTGGTAACCTTTGTGGAACAGCATCATGATCAACTTGGTGTCACGGCCAACTCATTTATTGACCTTGCCAAATCAACTCTGGCCCTATCTTCACCTTCCAACTTGAATCGTTCGGCTCCTCTGTCATTCAAATCGAAGGTCAGTGGTGGTGGTGAAGATCATTACGATATCCATGAGATACCTTTCAAAAAGGGGACTGTTGAGAGACCCACTCTCTTTGACAGTCGTTACAGGTTTCCTGAACCTTATCTCACAGTACGCCCAGAGGATGCCAGTGAGAATGCCACGGTTGTGTATCACTGGCGTGCCCCTTCTCACTCAACGAAACCAAGTTGGAGAGAACCTCAGCCTGAGCACAGTCTGTGTCTGACGGTTCATAACAGAGAAAAGTCCATCATGGATTTTCTTGCTGCCCTGTTCGAGCACGTTAATCTCAAAGAGAGTTATGAAGTGATCATCGTTCTAGACAACTGTCACGATGAAACCGAAAAAGTGTTATTCAGTTTACTGCAACCCGATGGGCTCCTCTCCTTGCAGCAAGTGGCCAAATCAGGATCCAACTTCAAGAGACTGTTGATTATAAAAACACCCCCCTCCGTCAGTCTTTTTGAGACTCGCTGTAACAATTTAGCCCTCAAGAGTGCCAGTGGGAAATACCTCACTCTCATTCAAGATGACATGTTCATGACAGAGCGCGATTTCAACTCCAAGTTAGCTCAACCCTTGAGACAGTTTGATGACTTGCTGGCAGTCACTGGTAGGTGTGCGCATCATCTGTACTCTAAAATTTCACCTCAAGATGACCATCATACTAATGATAATGTGGGTCGCTGTACTGGTGAAGATATGAACAAGTCACTAGAGGTCAGCGATGTGACCAAGTGCACCCTCTTTGTGAGAGATACAGTCAACAGGGGTCCTTTGACTTTGAGGTCCACGATGCTGCAACATTTAAATTATTTGGATGATGAGCACTACACTTTGGAGAACGATGACCACGATTTGATGACCCGGGCTTATTTTCTTCACAAATGGAAATCTGGTCTGCGCTTGATTCAATTTGATGCTCCCACCAGCACTGGGGGAAGTCGGAAAGGTGGAAGAACCAAAGAGGAGATTGCCTTTCTCACTTCTCGCCAGGAGAAAACGAAAGATTCATTTCTTTCCAAATTTTTGGCTCGCAGGGACAACGGCGGCGACGGGAAGGATGATGAACTCTCACTGAGTCAACATGGTGAAAACAGACTCATCTGGAATTGCATGTTATGAGAAGAAGAAAAAAAATGATGGAAAAAAAAGGTTTCTTTTGTTTTCTTCTTCTTTTTTTTCGTTCTTGTCATTTTTTTCACACACTGTGTAAGCCACAAGCCTTGAACGCGTTTTCGTATCCTCTGTCTTCGTCTGCCAGGAGGGTGATCATATAAGGTTTTGCACGAGCAGTGACAACATATGATGATTTGAAAGCAGCCTTGTCGCTTGAAACTCCCACACGAGCGAAAAACTCGAGCAACTTGGTTTCAACTTTCTTCAAATCTTCTGTAGTATGGGTCAGAGGCACCCCAGCCATAACTAACCACGAACTAGAAATCATCCTCGACACAAAGAGTTTTGCTCTCTGCTCATACTTGTCTCCCCCAGCTGTGGGATTGTCAAAGTAAAAGGCGGTGACGGGAACACCCAACTGGGGTTGCCTAAATTCAAATTCAAAATGTCTGTAGAGGTGAAAAGTGGGACCCCTCCTGGGTGAGGTGACCTTAGGCCAATCTCCAACATCTGGCACAATGTAAGAGTACCTTGAAAGTGGGCCCAAGATGTTATCTGTGAGAAGTTGACCGTCAAGACCTAAGTTTTGAGCTTGCCTTGTCGCCGACCCCTCTCCAATCATGTGAACAAAGTGAACGGTCTGAGTGAGACGAACGTTGTGTGCTAACATGAAGGAAACCACATCCTCTAGAGCATACATCCCCAACTGGAGAGGATCTCTGGGTGATGTTGATGAGGATGACAGTTGATTTTTTATTCTATCATCACTTATGAAAATGGTTGCCTCGCGAAGAATTTCCCTCACCTCTGGCAAAGTGATGGGAACAGAAATTTGGTACACTCTGGCCAGGTCAACAATGTTCTCGTAAGAGTCAGCCTGAATTTGAAATAAAACCTCCATCTGGGCGACACTGTTGCAGTCAAAGGGTTTGCCTTCGTTCGTGGTAGTCGCCATCTTTGCAAGTACTCCCAGTGCCGCCTGATCCTGTCTATGGTTCACCCTGCTCGACCCCGCTGGGGCAATGCATTCTTTATGCAAAGCACATTCACTCCAAGGGATGGTTAACTTTTTTAGAGCCTTAGGGGCATAAAAGGCCACATGAGCTGCATTGCAATTTCCAACTCCATTGAATTGAGCAGGGTTCACTTTGAGATACTTGAATACCCCAGGGTGAGTCCAATCTTTGATCTGACCCGAGGAACCACCCGAGTAAAATCCACGCTCATGCAAAAAGGAGTACAGTGGAGTCAGCTGGGCATTCAGCAAAGTGCCCGCATCAATCCACACTGTGTATTCATACTCTTTCAGCACCTCTGTGATGACCACTGGTTTGAAAGCATACTCTCCAGCGGCTATGCTCATGTTGAAGTAGGGAGGGTAGAGAAAAAAATCGAAAGGTCTGATAATGAGAGTTCCAAATGTGCGTCGCATGCGCACGAGCTGAACTATCTCTTCATGATTCATGCCCAAGTTGTACACAATGATCGTTTCACAGGGGTTGGTCTGACTGGCCCTGTAGAGACACCAGCGCAAAGTGTCAAAATGAGTTGAATCTGCGGCTGTGACAATGGCGTGAGTTTTACCAAACCCATTGGGGCAGATGGATGTGGGTGAACCTTCCTCCACATAAGGTTGGATGATATGATCACCGTAAGGTGCCACCATCGTCATCTCTTCCATCTTTCTTTTTGCAAAGACCACATTATTTGAAGTAGGATCGTTGGCATCATCTTCCTCCCGGGCTTGAGATAGGATTGATGTTGATGTTGATGTTGCCGAGATCCCCATGTTCATCTCACCATCAAAGAGGTAAGAGGGTGCCCTATTCTTCTCGAAGGATGATCTGATCACCATCATCATCTGCCTCTCTCTGATGTAGGCCACGGTGATGAGAACCATGCAACCTACCATAAACACTGTGGCAGCTATGATGATGTTTGAAAATGATTGCCTCATCTTTTCTTTCTTTGAGTGACGATGCAAGAAAGAAGGAAGGAGATGAAAAAAAAAGTTGGAGAAAGTTAGAAAAAAACGATGCCACTTTTGTTATTTGTTTATTTGTTCGTTTGTTTATTTCAGTCCGTCCGTTCATCTGTCATTATTGTAAAATAGCAAGTTCGTGTCTCATTTGCTTGTAGTGCTCGAACCAGCGTTGAATGGGTGGCCACCTTCTCTGAACTGCATTGGGCGTGTTGAGATAATCAAATGGTTTGGCGGTGGTGTAATGAATCATCTGGAGCTGTGATGCATGACTGTCCCACAGGTGCCTGTCGCCTTCATAGATGGCCAGGTCGGCATTGAAATCCCAGGGCAAGAGATTTACTTTGAGCATCCCTTCCTCGGCCACCTTATTAAGCGCACCCTGGACACCCATGAAGATGTGATAGTCGTTCCGCGTCTTGATGAACTTCATGAAATAGTCAAAAATGGCCAGGGACGGACAGCTGGCAAAGACACCCGAGTTGAAGTGAGGTTTGAATCCATCCTCCTCATAATCATAAACCGCGTCGAAGAGACAGTCTTGGTCTGGTGATGGTGATGGTGATATCAGTTCAGCGAGATTGCCCACGGGCAGAGTGTCCAAGTCGAGGACCACGAAACGCTTGTATTGAAGCCATGTGAAGGGTGCCACTTTAACAAAAGTCTTTTGAAATCGGGGAAGAATCTCCTCTTGAAAATTAGACTTGATCATGGGGAGCCTGCAAATTTGCCACCCCACTTTGGTCAGGTCTTTAGCTGCTCTTCGGGACAATTCAAAATCATTCAACACCATGAGGATCATGTCCACGTTGGTCATGTCCACCTTCTTGCGTAATGTGTATCCCAACACCAGGGCACCTTGGAGATAGCCCTGTTTTTCAGATACCAGGAGGGAGGTGATGACGGTGGTACCAATATGAGAGGCGTTGGGGTATTTCATGGAGGACAGACAGTTCCATGGTTTGTACTTTATGACCAGGTCGTTGTCATCGAATGTACGTTGCAGAGACTTGGGCAACATGGATGAAGTGGATGCCAGCAGTGGTGATGATGATACTAACTCTATCTTCGTTGTTGTCGCCATCTTCTTCTGCTGTTCACTCAGAATACCATTGTTGTTGTTGTTGTTGTGAGCCTTGTCCACGTTCAGGTAGACCAGACTTGCGAACAAGGAGAGGGTGACAGTCATCGTGATGGCAAAGGTGATGGACGAACGCATCTTGTTTTTTTGTGTCAAAAAAAGGAACGAAGGAAGAGAGGTGAAAGAGACGAAGAAGAAACAAAAAAAACTTTTTTTTCTTTCAAAGCACACATTATTATTGTCAAACGGATTCGTTTATTATCAAACGCTCAAAGGCACATTCGCGGTCAGCCAGTGGAATGATGACCCCATTTATGTCAAAGGCACGCAGACACAAGATCATCTGGAGTTCCATGGGTAATCGAATGGCCATGTTGAAAAATCGAGTGCACCTCTCAAGCACCTCTGCATCAACCTTCAATGATGACGATGATGGAACCCAAAGCTCTTTGGATCCCTCTCTCTCAAACGTTGGCTCTGGCTCTGGCGATTCAGTCTCATCATCATGTTTTTCTTCGTCGTCTTTGGGTTGGGTGCTAACCATGATCAGGTACTTATCAGTCACAAAGACGATGAGGGCAAAGAGGCCGGCCACATGAGCGACACAGACTCCCAGTTCATGACGAAGTTGGGCACTTGTTCTCGCTGGATTGGCATGGAAGGTTTGAATGAGGCTCACCATGTAAGAATAGATGCGTTGCCAATCCACCAGCACATCGTCGTCATACATGCAAAATTCAAGAAGTGTTCCTAATTCCAGTTCGGTGCCCCTGAGGGCCATCAAAATCTTTACCGCATCCAAGTTGTCCTGTAGGACACATATGAAGAGAATAGTGACGGGATGGTCCGTGCGGAGGTCACCTTCCATGAACGCAAACCTGGTTTGAAATTTGATGTTCACGTCTGTTTTGGGATTGGACAAGAGTTGGCTCACGGCCTGTAATTGAGTAGTCAAGCAGGCCATGGCCAGTGGTGTGAGTCCATCATTCCCTTTAGCATTGACATCCATTCCGTAATGTTTAGTGAGCACTCTGATCAGGCTGGTTTGGTTGTCACTGGTGTTTGTGCACACGAAATGCAAATAGGTGTTTTGAGTAGCTGGCGCTTCCGCGATTACTGCTGTATTGTATTCATCCAAAGTATACCAAGATGGTATAAGTTCATCCACCTTGGATTTGGGGGTTTGAAGCATGTTCTTGATGTGAGCAAGGGTCAGGGCATCCTCGAACCTCTGCCTAGGAGGTGTTCCAAAGAGCACGAGCATATTTCTTTTGGTTTAAAAAAATTTTGGGATTTCCCGAGACGAAAAAAAAAGAAGGAAGGAAGGAAAGGGTTGTCGTTCGCTTTTTTTCAAACTCTCTCTCTCGTGTATGTTTTTTTTGTCAGACGCTCAAGGTGATGGTGTTGACATAGATGGTCAGCTCAAACTGGGAGTAGCTGACGGCAGAGAGACCCATTTCAATTCCGTTACTCATCCAAATCCTGGGTCTTCGGGGAGTGTCTCCTTCATTATAAGACAAGGGCTTAATGAACGCGCCCTTGATGACTCGTCCATCCGCATCCGCATCCGCATCTGCAACCACATCCGTCTCTGCGGACCAAAAATTGTCAGATGTACCTCGGGGAGTGTCCGTGTATTTTCTAGGTTCCCAGGTGAAGGCAGCGTAGCCCGTGATGCCTTTCACGGTGGGGGTGTGACTGTCTGTCACAGCGTGGATGTTCACAAGACGACTGTAACCAGAATCAGTTTTATCCATCTTCACCAGAAAGCGCACCTTGAAAGTACCTTGGTCAAACGCCACCAAAGTTTCCTCTCTGAGGTCAGGAATCTTGAAGGTGAAGGCAGTGGGCATGTTGATTGGTTGGTTGTTGTCGGAAAAAAAGAAGGAAAGAGGAAAGAAGGATAGAAGGAGCCACAAAAAAAATTTCTTGCAAAAAATAGGTTGGTTGGCTGAATTTTTCATTGTCATTTTTTGTTTTGAACACACAAAAAAAAGAAAGAAAAAAAAGTTGTTTTCTTTTTTTTCAGATGGCAAAGGTAATCTTGTCAACATGGATGATCAATTCCAAGGGTATGTTGAGAATGTCAGTCGGATGGATGCTGTCAAACTCAGTCAGATTGGCCTGCCAGATCCTGTGACATTCTGGGCGCCCCTCTGTTCCAAAAGTCAAGGGTTTGATGAGAGATCTCCGAACGTGTGGTCCACTCGAGATAGTGTCTGATATCTTGGTCAACACGGAGTCGGGGTGAGTGTTGACCCTGAAGTTCCAAGTAAAGATGGCGAATCCAGTGATGTCTGACACCTTGAGATCTTTGTCCTCGTCCTCTGCTGTGGTGACATAGATCTTGACGACATTTGTGCAGGGTCTCTGTTCAGTCTCCACCCGAAAGGCCAGCCTGAAGGGTTCATGATCAAAATTCATCATGGTTTTATGGCTAAGGTTGGGGACCTGGAGAGAGAAGGCAGTTGGCATTTTTTTGCTTTTTTTTGTTTTTGAAAAAAAAAGAAAAAGAAAAGGAAAGAAGAAAAAGAACTGAAATAAAAAGAGGAGGAGTGATATTGATTATTTTATTTATTTATTTTTCGTTCATCATTTTATTTATGGTGTTGGCACATGTCATTGTCACCATTTCACAGCTTGCCGTGTGCAAGGAGTCGCTTCCTGTCTCTGATTTTGTTCGTGGGGAACAAGGAATGGCCATTCGGTGCCCGCAATAAAGGATGTCGCGTGATATCAAAGAGTCTCCAGGTCCCACCATTATGTGCAGACAGCTCGATGATGGTGTAGCACGACATCACTTCGAGTGTTCTGGTCATTTTCACTATGGTGGTGAAGTGTTTTGATTGACGAAAGCGTTCATACAACGGGCTGAGAACGAGTCCCCAAAATAACTTATCGGACATCAAAGAACCGCACAGCAATATGGTTCGACACCGTTTTAATAATTGACGTGGGAGACACATAGAAGTCGTATGTTCTATAAACACCTTGAAAGTTTCATGAGGGCAGAAAGAGGTGCCTATGAGCGCGTATATCCTTCTATAAGGTCCTATGATATACTCTGGGACGGGAATCTTCTGGCGGAAACGATATCCGAAGGTAGCCTGCAGCAACGATTTGCCTGTTTCGGAATCACCCAAAACCAAGACATCGGTTTCTGTGGTGGGAAGAGGAAGCATGAACCCACGTGACCGTCGTTGCAAGGTAACAGCTGCCAGATGACGGCGTTTGTGATCATGTACAGTTTGAAGCAATCGATGTCTGATGATTTGGCAGCATTCAGACAAGGCACACAGATCTTGAGGCCGCAAGTAGCGTGCTAAAATGAACACCAGAACTTCCATGGGAAGCTCAGTCAGCATGATGATAAATAGAGAGAGGGAGAAGAGGAAGGGAAGGAGTGTTGTACAACAAAATAATAAACTTTCTTTTTTTCCTCCTTCCTTCCTTGCGACCCAAAAAAAATGGAACTGATTGAAGATTTCCGAACACTCTTCTGTGGACCCGAGAAGTGGAAGCTGGACGCGCGTGAAGAAAGTCTCTGTGATTTCCAGAGGGAACATGCCCACGAGATCCTCAGCGTCTGTGGCTTGAAGTGCCCATCTTTAACCTTCAATGGCGACAAGGTTCACGACAAGTTGTTGTTCTGGGAGTTCTTCACCGCCGCTTACGTGGCCCATGACAACCTCTGTCGCAACCTGAGGGTCAAGAACCTCTTCACCTGGGATCGCATGTCTGAAGTTATTTGAACAACAACAACAATGACAAGAAAACAAAAAAATTTTTTTTGTGTTCAGACAACGACAAGACAAATACAAAAAAAGAAGTCATTTATTTTTTTTTATTTTTTTTACATTTCTTCCTTCCTCTCCCTGCCCACAAAAAAAAAGAACATGAACGCGGTCATCACTCAGCCCATCACATACCCCATCTACAGCCTCAGCTGGTGCAATCGTCCTGACAAGAGATTCCTGTTGGCCGTCAGCAGTCTCATGGAAGATCACCCCGTCAACAAAATCCAACTGCTCAAGCTGTCACTGGGAGAAAATCCTGGTGAGGTTGTCCAATTCAAACCATTGACCGATTTTGATCATCTTTACCCACCCTCCAAAATCATGTGGAGTCCACCCACCATCGCCACCACACTGCATGGTGGGGCTGACCTGATGGCCACCAGTGGAGATGCTTTACGCCTCTGGGACCTCTCCAATCCCCACAGGGCCATCGTCAAGTCACATCTCTCTTTATCTAAATTGTCGGACTTCAGTGCCCCCTTGACCTCGTTTGATTGGTGTCAGGCTGACCCTACTATGATTGGAACCAGCAGCATTGATACGACCTGCACAATGTGGGACATTGTCACCTCCCAACCCAAACTTCAACTCATCACCAATGAGAGCGAGGTGTGTGATATTTCGTTCCCCGTCTCCGACCCCCATCTCTTTGCCACCGCGGGTGGTGAGGGGACACTGTCTATGTTTGACTTGAGAACTCCACGAGTGGCCACCATTCTTTACAAGGATCCCGAGGGAAGACCACTTGTCAGAGTAGAATGGAACAAGATGGACCCAGGGATTATGGCCACGTTTGCTTTACACAGTTCACGATTGTCCATCTTCAACATGGCCATGCCCTCCAAACCCATCATGGAGTTGGTTGGATATCATACAGACCACCTCAACAGTTTTGCCTGGGCACCTCACTCAGCGGGTCATCTTTGCACGGTGGGTCAAGATAAACAAATTGCCGTGTGGGACCTTTCTTCTGGTCAGCGAGTGAT
>Ga0302300_1000841_pt1 | contig 19183 bp, 16 predicted proteins | sample III_Palsa_E1_1_FD_198756 | JGI IMG/M metagenome (GOLD analysis project Ga0302300, IMG submission 198756) | Peat permafrost microbial communities from Stordalen Mire near Abisko, Sweden - III_Palsa_E1_1 | ecosystem: Environmental > Terrestrial > Soil > Palsa > Peat permafrost | place: Sweden... | reverse complement strand
ATGACACAAAATCCTATAACTGGAGCACAAAGTGTATCTTACAGTCAAACTGTTAATGGTGTTTCTGTTCCTGTTGCTGTACCTGTTATCGCTCCTCCTATTATCCCTTTTGTTCCTCCATCTTCTTCCATTACATATCAAGTACAACAGCCACAATCTCTATTACAACAACAACCATTGCAGCAACCATCATCTTTGTTACAACAGGGAGGATATCAACAAAATCCCAATGGAAATTACTATTACCAACAACCCCAACAATTAGTTATTCCATTTACTGCTGTACCTCCTTCTCATCCTACTATTTCAAACAATAACTACACACCATCAACAGTACCAATTAACTATGCATCAAGTAGTAATCCACCAGTGTTACCATTACCAATCAAACCATATTAATTGTCTATTACATATTGTATTTATTACCATTACAATTCCAACATACAAATTATTATTGTTATTTTAATATCTTTGTTTATTGTTTTAATATTAACTATCTTTAAAATAATACAGATTGTTTACTTGTTATATTAATGTAATTACATGGCAATACGTGTAAATCGAAGGTATACCGAAGGTCAGTTGCGCTATACTGAGAGAGCAATAGCTGCGCTAAACAAGGATCCACAAACTTCATGTAGTTTATGCACATAATTACCTAATACATACTATCACATCTACATGGATATTGTGGATCCTTGTTTAGCGCAGCTATTGCTCTCTCAGTATAGCGCAGCTGACCTTCGGTATACCTTCGGTTTACACGTATTACCATGTAATAGCACTTAAATTACCTGTTTATGTTCATAGATTTGTAACTCTTTTTGTATATGTATTTGTTGTTTGATACAAAATTACCTGTCATGCTGTTAAGATTACATGGCAATACGTGTAGGCAAATATCCACAATATCCATGTGATTGTGTTGGTAATTATTTATTAATTACATGTGTAAAGACACATGGATATTGTGGATATTTGCCTACACGTATTGTCATGTATTATCATGTAATGGTACTTAAATTACATGTTTATGTTTATATATATATATATATATGTTGTTTTAATGTATTATTGTTGTCTAGTAACTATTAACTTGTTATGTTGATGGTCATTCAATGTGGTATTTAATATATGGTATATTAAATGTTATTCTAACAAACATACAATCACACAATGTTGTATTAGTATACTATTTTATTGTAGTAACCCACACCCACACCCACACCCCCACCCACACCCCATTAAATACAATTATTGTTTAACATACCAACTACTGTATTGTTATATTGTTATATTGTTATATTGTTATATTCTTTGTTAATGTATATTATATAATGTTAGTGGTAATCTAAATAATATAATGTTAGTTGTATTATTTAGATTACCACTATGTTTACTACTTAATATGTTAACTATTACATAATTTAACATATAATGTTTACTAATTGTTATAGAAGATAATAACCTAATATTATGGTTGTTACATGTATTATTGTTTAGTATATTATATACTAACCATGGTGATATAAATGTTAACACTGTTATTATCCAGTATATATTGAATATTAACTATTATGTTAATTACTGTATGGGTTGACTGTCAACTCATGATGTGTTACTAGTAAAACGTTAGGTTGTTAACTGGTACGTTAGTTAATAACTAGTGTAATAATTTCTTATTTGTTAAGTGGTAAATAGAATGTTGGTATGAAAGTGGAAAGAGGAAGGAGGAAGGGAAAGAAAAAAAAAGAAAGAGGAAGACAATGATGGATGTTTTTAGGTTTTGTTACGATTGCGTCTTCCAGCAGGTCGTGGAGCGGGTGCGGCATCTACTCCATCAGTGGCAGCAGCGGCCATACCGGTGAATGCATCAGCCAGGCCTCCCATACCACCTCCGCCACCCATAAAACGAGACGTAAGTCCAGACAGGTCACCAGTTGACACAACATTAATAATGTCGTTAATGACTGAAGCTTGACCGTTATTACCCTGTTCGTTGAGAGGATCGGTGCCACCAAACATAAAGTTACGAATTTCAGCCTGTAACTGTTGACCAAACTTACGAACATTAGGATTGTTACCATCCAAACCTAACAATGGTATGCGAGTACACATATAGTTAATAACAAAGTATACAACAGCATTAACACCGACCAAACCAGCGATTTGCAGTTGATATGACCACGTTGAAGGTACCACTTCAGAAGTAATATTTGGATCTATATTTTGTGACAGGAAAGGTCTATAAGAACTTATATCTGTTAATTGTTGGATGATAAAGCCGTTCATGTTAAGCCCCATTTTGGTCAAGATACCCTGAATGGCACCTAATACACCAACCAGGAAATATTCTCTCTTTTTGAGAGTTTTTCGTATAATAATTAACTTGATAGCATCGTTATACACATCATTAACAATTTCTAGTGGTTGATTATAATCCGGTTCCTCAATTGTTATACCCTCTTGCCCATGTTGGTCAATTAATATTTGAAACCGCTGTTTGAAAGTACGTCTGATCTGCTGTAAGTACCTATTGTAACACGCTCTAAGATCATCGACTGATATTTCCTCATCCAATTTTGGTACTTTCGCCCACTCAAACATCTTCTCCATCCTGTCTAACTTTTTAACTAATATTTTCCTCTCTGCCTCACCCGCTTCCCTCCTAATTTCCATCCTTGTTGTGTTGAATCTCCCTCCTCCTCCTCCTTCCCCACCACTCCCCAATCCCCATCCTTGATTCAACCCTTGATTCACCCCTTGATTCAACCCTTGATTCACCCCTTGATCATAACCATAACCTTGTTCATAATTTGATCCTTGATTATAACCATATTGTTGTTGTTGTTGGTTATATTGTTGACCATATCCCTGCTCATGTTGTTGGTTATACTGTTGTTGATAATTATTTTGTGGTACATATTGTTGTTGTTGTTGATAATTATTTTGTGGTGTATATTGCTGTTGTTGCTGTTGTTGTTGGTAATTATTTTGTTGATAATTACCTTGTGGTACATATTGTTGTTGTTGTTGTTGTTGTTGATTATACTGTTGTTGACCCATGTTTGACATATCTGGATTTTGAATGTATGATGATTGGTTGGCTGGTTGATTAGCTGATTGGATAGTTGATGGTTGATTGATTGATGAGTTGAATGTTGATGATTGGGATCTATTAATACCAGAATATTGCTTACTCATACCGGTATCAACATGATGTGAAGTGAAACCGTTATATGACATGTGTGGTGCTGATGTCATGGATGACATAGCTGTCAAAGGTGGTTGAGATATCGCATGGTCAGTATTCAAAGGTAGTTGTCCATTTCTATAGCTTTGAATTGGAGTTGAGATGTAAGAAGAAGAATTATTATAATTTGATGGTAGACCAGGTTGTAATGTAGGCCCAACTGATTTACCAGAATCCAAGTTTAACTGTTGGTGCTGGTTGTGGATTGCAGGACTGTTAACACCAATCCCATTACTACTATAACCAAAATTCATAACACCATTAGTTTTTTGGTTTGTAATGTTATGATTATTTGGCCCAACATTTGATTGATTAATATGCTGATTGATATGTTGGTTTGTTGCTGTAGTGACAGCAGTACTCCCTAATCTATAATTTGGAGGATACTGTAATGGGGTAGTATCAGATGGTAAACGAACTTGACGACCAAGAGGGATAGCCTTACGAAATTTCTTAATAACAGTTGGTTCTGTTATTGTTGCATTATGATCATTAGCCATGTGGGGTGATGGTTGTTGATCATGTACAGGTACTGTTGCAACTGCTCTTTGATGTGATGAAGAAAGAGATGAAGATGCGTTAACCTTATCAGCACGATTCCACATGTGATTTGTGGAATTGTTACTTCGAATGGTTGTGGGACCCGCTATATCGTGATCAACCCGTAAACTGGACGGTAAAACTACATTATTCTTCATATTTTTTTATCAAAATATTTTTGATGCACAAAATATATGGAATTGATATTCATGTCGTATATCGTATTTTTGTCATGTGTATTTCTTGCATGTGTAAAAAATACAAAATCGCATAATTACGAAATTACGCAAATGATGAAATTGACATTAAATCACAAATGTATAACATGGACTTATATGTATAAACGCGTATTTTGTTTCACCTACCATTTGTTTTTATGTCAAAACCAAATAATATAAAAAAAGAGCAACTGCAAAAGCAAAAGCAAAAACAAGGAGAAGTTGATCTTGATGTTCTGGTCGCATCTTGCAACTTCAACACCAATTCATCACTAGATGAGATTTTGGGTTTATCAACCAAATTATCAACTGTAGTATTAACATCAAATTCACTAACCAGTAAGTCAACAGGTGAACTAGTTGGTGAATCAGTTGGTGAATCAACATGTGAAGTAGTGGATGGATCGTGGCAATTACCAACATTGTACAGGATTAACAATCGAGGTGATATTCGCGTTTGGTTGATCGGTTTTAATGGTGAACTGCTGATGTCAAGTTGGGGTAACTTACAAGCTTATCAATCTGGGCATATGCAAATTGCATATAGTCAAGTGACCCTAAATAGTACAGGTCGTAATCTACAACAACAAGCAGCTTTGGAAGCTAATAATGCTTGGAAGAGAAAACAAGAACTTGATGGTTATCGCCAACAGGTAATTGAGAAGAATATTTATGAGTGTGAAGCTATGTTGGCATCCGAGTTTACCGACAAATGTCTTAAAGCTGTAGATTTTCCTGTTTACGTCCAACCTAAACTTGATGGTGTAAGATGCCGTGCTGATGATTATCAACCTGACATACCGGCATCTGACTGTCAACCTCAGATTGTTGATAAACAAATTAACAATAAAAAGAAGGTTGTTAACTTGGTGTCACGTGGTGCACAGGCCATTAATCATTTTAATCACATCAGACAGCAGTTGGTACCACTACTTGAGGTTGCGAAGCAGGTGATGAACGAGTTTTGGCCAGACAAGCCTGATATGTTCAGATTGGATGGTGAACTGTTTACGTTTGACACAACTGTCAACTTTGACAAATTATCTGGATCAACTAGGTTGTTATATGATCGGGCTGACTATGAGAAGAAGGTTGACTATTACATCTTTGATATTGACTTTAGTTTCGATGTTTCCTATCCTGATAGGTGGTCATTCTTGTACACAGTATTTGAACGGTTGAACTCAAAATTGGATGAAAAAGGGAATTTAGTGGCTGGTATTCATCATGGTAATGATTATAATAATGATAATGAATATTGTGAAGGTAATAATAATATTAAGTTGGTCATGTCATATGTTGCTAATAATATAGATGACATACATGTCTTACATGCCGATTTTGAATCGTGTGGTTATGAAGGTGCAATTGTGAGGAGGACAATAGGAGCTAGAAGTATGTACTGTTACGGACGAACGACAGCCATGTACAAACTCAAAACATTTCAAGATGCAGAATTTATTATTATTGGAGCTGATACAGCCAAGGGTACTGAAAATGGGTGTATTGTTTGGAAATTACAAACTAATGACGGTAAACCATTTAAGGTCCGGCCCTGTGGCACATTAGAAGAGAGAAGACAATTATTCAGGGATTACTATCATGACCCAAAACCTTATTTGGGTCTCCTGTATCGTGTACGTTTCCAGGATTATACTAAAACTGGCATCCCTCGTTTCCCTGTTGGTGTTGGTTTCGTTTACGATCGTTAATTACATATATTATAATAACATAATTATCTTTTACGTCTCAAAGATGTAAAATTGTTTGTACCCATCTTTTTATACATACTTCTAACACAAATAAGTTAAAATGCAAAAAAAGATATAAATAGATGTAATATATGTTTTAACATTTACAAGGTACCAAATACTGTAAAAGAATATGTAATTTGTATTGTTACAAAAATTATTTACATTGGATGAGTGTAAACATATTTTTACTAGTTCTTCTTCCTCTTCCTCCTCTATATACATGGAATACTATTTTAATGTAGAATTAGCATATACTATTCTTAGTGTAAAGGGGTCATATCATATTCATAAATTTACTTGCTAGTAGAATGTGTTCTATACTATTTTAGTTGAAATAGTTATATACCATTAAACATATAATGTATTTTTATGTATTATTTCTATTAGTATAAATACAAATCCACATACATATATTTAATTTAACAATTCTATTCTTTTTACACCCTTCCTTCCTTCCTTATTTTTTACTCTTTATTCTTTATTCTTTATTGTTCCTTTCCAAACATAATTATGTATTATATAATTATGAGTGAAATGATATAGTACATAAATTAGTATAAACAATATTTTAGTCATTAAAAACGACGACAATGAATGTTATTTCAACTGACAAACCAAGTTACGAATCTTTATACTCATTGTTACAACAGGCAATGTCAAATACAAGTGGTTGTAATTGTATCACTGGTCTAAACCAATACAAAACCTGCAAGTGTGATACATACCAATTATATACAGATTTGGAGATCATTGAATATACCAGTACACAATATCGAATTATATATTACAATAAAACTGGTTATATATCATACTTTCAAACTGCAACTGGACAACTATGTTATGTAACTAAAGATAATGTACATCGTTGTGTATAGACCATATACATATACATATACATATATAAATATGTATAGTACAATGTTTAATGATATATTATGAAATTTACTAACCTGGTTAGTAAAATGTGAAAAATGTAAACAACTACCATTAATATGTTCAATACAAGTAAAAATATATGTATATTGCAAAGTGTTAATGTGCTTTATTTTTATTTTTATTTTTGTTTAATAATATTTGAATGTCAACAATGTAATGATAGACACATAATTGTTATGTGTTATTTATAAATTGTAGTATTGTAATGTTATGTTACTAATGTTAATATATGGTGTTAATATACTTTTACATGTTTTAGTAAATTTTTTACACCCGTAATGTTTTTGTTTAGTATATTTATATATGTAATGTAGTATTGACAGTATGTATACAAATACCATTAATAAAGAAGTATTATTGTGTTAAATGTGTATTGTAACAAACATTATTACCTTTGATGTGTGTATGTATGTTACTGTGACAACCAAAAATGACGATTGGTTAACTATTAACAAAGAAATGTTTATGTTATATACATACATAATAATTATGTATGTGTTTAAAATGTTAAAAACAAGATACGTTGTTGTCAGATGTTATAATGTGTCAACATCAAAGAGAGAGAGAGGAAAGGAGATAGTGGTTTGTTACAAAATGTAACAAAGAAAATACACACATGTTAAATATCTTTACATAAAATACATATGTTACAACAATATAAATATTAAACCAAATAACAAGTATGGTAATGTATTACAACATTATTAACCTATTTTTGGTACACTACCACATCGTGTGTTATGTCATGTTAAAATACCATGGTACACATTTGTATACTATATAATTTAATACACCAAAATATTACCAAGATTAAAACTCTGTAAAATAACAACCTTAACAACAATATGTTTACTGTTACAGGTGGTGGTAGTAGTAGTAGTTAAACTATATTTACACAGTAATTGTATATATTAAATTATACAAGATGTTTTAGGTATTAGGATAATAGTTATTACAACATTGTAACAATAAAGTATTACCTTCACATATCTTTTTTCTACAATACGTTATATTTACATGTTTTTGTAAATTGTAGTAGGAACCATGTTGTGTTTTTAACACATGTTTGTGACATATTGGGTATCAGAGAAAGAAGAAGTAATACAATGGTAATGTTATATGACCGAAACATATTATAACATATGTTATGTTATTGGATATAATATTAAAAAGACAAAAGGAGATGAGAGACGAGATAAAGGTTGTCGTATTTTTGGTATAAATTATATATGTAGTAATGTTGTTGTAGTGTATATGTATATGTGTAAATGTTTTACACTACTACACATTACAATAAACAATAACTTGTTAACAATAAAAGTTGTATGTATTGTATACATACAAATAACTAGACAGGAATAAATTACACTAAAGATGTAACAAAATACAAACTACTTGTAAGTTATTAATGGTTACAACATATACTATTAAACTAAATATAAACGTGTTAGATGGAGTTGGCATTTACATTTAACAAGTATGTAAACACAAAGATACCTACTTCAAAACAAGTACAACAATAATATATGTTGTAACATATCATACATTATCATAATTTGGTTTACTACCAACATTTTATCTTGATAACAACATGTCAATGTATATGTATGGTCCTGTTGATTTATGTTGGCTGGTATAAAAAACATGTCATCCAACATGTTTTGGTTATAGTATAATTTGTTAACATGTTGTCAAGTACTACATTTTCTAAAGTGTATGTGTTTTTGTTACTACAACAAACCAACAACTTGTTAAAATGTACTAATGATATGTAACTATAAATGTAAATGTAGAATATTAACAATATTTGTTAAGTGCAACTTACACTGTTGAATATATATATATACATTTGGGAGAGAAGGGGGTGGATCATGGAGGGGATAATAATTGTTTAATTATTCATTGACGTTGGCAATTACATAAGCGACAAACACAGTGACAAGTGACAAACGCTAGGCCTTAGACCCACGGTCATCATGTGATGATTAGTATCAATAATAAGTTACATCAGTGGGGTAGGGAGGAGGAGATGTGTGTGTACACAAAACTTGGTTATGTTACAATATGTTATAACATCATCGTTATATTAAATAATGTAGTAATAACACACCCATATATGTATATACATAATTTCAAGGCAGATATGTTTTGTTTGTGTAATATTGTTATAATAATACATTAACAAAGTGTTTGTTGTTAATTATACCAACAATATTATTACATGTAAAAATATATGTATACATAATAGTTATGTATATAATGTAGTTTAGAAACAAAGTACCAATAGTACTTATATTTGGTATAGAATAAAAATTACTGGAATGAGTATACGTATACAATCTTTTACATATTGTTGTACATCTTGTATGCACTTCATGACAGGATAGTAATCTTATGCGATGAGTAAAGTTGTATGCTTGTGGTACATTTTAAATTATGGTGATAGTGTTATAGTTTGTTAGTATCTTGTTGTTGGTGTTAAAACATTCAACCAACATTTTTGTGTTTACTTATGTGTACATATTATACGTTAATATATTCTAATTATGATTGTGATACCAACAGTTGTGACTGTAGTTAGTTATTATTTTAGCTTCAACATGATAGATGCAAATAATGGTTTGGTTATAGTTAAACTAAATATAAACTATAATAAATACATAATTGTTATGTATACAAGATATTTTAAAAGTAAACATGTTATAAATAGTTAATAATGTGTAAACTACAATATTGTAATGTATCTAATATACTATTGCTAACATAGTCAACCATTTTTTTATCAACACAATGTTTATTGTGTTAATAATATTATAAACTTGTTAGATTACACAATGTTATGATAACAATGTAATAGTTATTATTATTATTGCGTCACTGCAAAACAAGAATGTTGTAATATATCTTGTATACATTACAGTATTTAAAATACAAAACATACATTACATTTCTCATAGTAATAATATTATTGTCATTATAATAACTACAACATTTGCATATTAACAATGTATGGTAAAAATTGTAGCAATATTATATTTATACGTGACTGTCACGTATGTTAACCATTTGGAAGACAAGCAGTATCCACATATAGTATTACTTACAACAATATGTTTTATATTGCCACTTTCAGGAGTGTACATATTTTTTTGTAAAGAGTTGGTCCACATACCAACTACCTTAAATTAACATAATTGTTATATACCAGCGTGATACTTAAACATGATGTGTAAGTATTGCTATGGTATGTAAACACCAATATTTTGTGTTTACTGTAATCTTGTTAATACAAGAAAGTTGTAATTTGTAAACTACACTACAATTTTATTACATGGAGTGTAGTTTACAACGTTAGATTATAACCATATTCCCTCACAACACAAAGTTAACATTGTTTTTATATAATTGTTGTTAACAACAGTAATGTATATATTACATAATAGTATTGTAAGAGTGTATATGGTTGTTGTTAACGATATGCAAATATGTTTAAAACCTGTAATAATAGTAATTACCACTACAACCATAAGTTTGTTATTACTTTAATGTGTGTATGTATTATGGGTACCACAATAAATTTACATGACAACAACCATTCTAATTGTAGTAATTTACATTTACATTTACATTATATACATAACAATTATGTATATTAACTGTAGTAAAGTAAAAAAAATCGTAAAGAAAATTATTATGGTGACATGTTTAAAATCTCACATTACCATCATGTAGCTGTACTACTTTTACATGTTGTTGTAAGTTTGGTTTTGTTAATCTGATGTCTGATGTCTGATGTAAAAAAGTTTAAAGTTACTTGAATGATACCAACAACATACTAACCAATAGTGTAAATAAAATAAACAGATAATACCTACTGTTATTATCACACTAAAAGTTATTACAGTAGGTATTGTCTCATGTATACAATAACCATTATGACAGTGTTATAACATACACATAATTATTATGTGTAATACAAATATCTTTACTGTTGATGTTATATGTTAATTTGTTGCATGTATATAATTTAAATTATACTGTTAAACATATTACATACTACTAGTAATAAGATATGCAACATAACACATACATATCAATAAGAATTTAGTTGTGCTAATTATATTGTTTGTTATTTATTTAGACAAATTCAATCTGTCTTGGTATCTTTTTGTGTTGTGTATACGCAAGTGTATGTATATACAAGTGGTGTATTGTCTACTGTGAACGAGATAATAGTTTAACCAAAGTTAATAATGTTGATGATGATGCTATCTGAGTCAATGTCAATGTTAAATATCTTGTGAATTTCCATGACCATGTTGTGACGCATAGCATTTAATGTGTTCAGTGTAGTTTCTGGTTCAAAGACCACATAAAAAGCATATGTTGGTTTCTCATTGTCATCATGAGGAAGTGTTACCATACCAACGTTGGTGTTAAATTCCTCTGAGATGGACAGGTCGAAACCAGTGTACAGTTCATTGTTGAAGTCTCCTCCATCTTCAGCCCATAATTGCATATCTGCCTGAAACGCAGGTAATGACATAAATTGTTTATTAAAGTAACTGTAAAAGTCCTTGTCGTTGGGAATTTTCCACATCAAGCACAATTTCGAATATGTAGGTAAATTCATACTGTTTATCTCTACACTTATTACAATACAATATATTCAATTTTGTGTGTTAATCACACATATTTAACATAACTATTGTTGTTAGTTAACACTTTAACAAACATGTATCCAACTAACAATACTGTCATTATGTGTGTTATTACATGTTAATTATTTTACATGGTATCCAACATTTACAAGTGAAAAAACTACTGAACACATTTTTTTGTGTGAGAAAGAAACAAAGTTACTCTATCTGTAAATTTAGTATATTATTAACACATATATATATCCCTACAACAATTATGTACTGTTTCAATTTAGTATACAAACAATTCCATACTCATTGAATTACTACTAACAATTACCATTGTTAGAATTACCATTGTTAGAATTACCATTGTTAGAATTACCATTGTTAGAATTACAAGAAGAATAAGTTTGTTTCGATCTCGATGTATTGGTAATTAAATATTAACATGTTAATATTTAACTAGAAAAAACCCAAAAACCAAACATGTAACTATAATATATGCTATGAAACACAATGTTGTAATTATATCATATCGTATTATATTATATCATATCGTATTATATTATATTATATAATGTTGTAGTATGTAAATTAGTAATATTCATACTACATGTGTTGGTGAACTGTAACACTGTAATATTGTGTGTTTACAAGATATTTTGGACAGTAGTAAATAGTTGTTAATTGTTAAACATATACATAAAAATTATGTATAATAGTGTTGATGTCAAAATACAAATATCTTATTATCTGTGAGATAAATATTACTTACATCGATAAATGTTAATTTTAAGTTTATGTTTAGTTATATTAAAAATAATAAGTTAAGAATAACCGTAAATGTTGTAACACTTTATATATTGTATTTTAACATATACAAAACACAAATGAGATGTACTGTTACTACAATTAGTAATTTTATAAGTAGGTATTAACTGTATACTTTTGTTTGACAAGCAAAAGTATTTTATGTAACTTACTGTCTGGTCATCATAACTTGTATTTTACATAATAACATGTCATGACAAATTAGTTGGTATCGTCAATAACTATATTCATACAAGTAAACAATAGATACCAACATAAAGTTAGATGTAAAAGTGTTAGAACATATAATAAGTAATTGTACTGTCAATAATATGTTAATTACTTTATCCATTTATAATAACTATTACATACTTTACAATATTGTGTTGTTAAGAGGTATTTGTATTTCAAACATAAAATGTATATATGTTTTTTGGTAAAAAAGTATTACAAAAAAATGTCTGTTGTGTGAATGGGTAATATGTATGTTGTTTAAGTTAACTTAAATATTTTTGTGTTTACAACATTTATAACATATTGACATAATTTATACAAGATACCAGTATGATAGTTTAGAACATAATTTTATAATATTTTATTATAATACATACACATTGTCGTAATATATTTTAACTACGTGTATTGTATTGTATTGTTTTAATAGAGATTATAGGTCATGACATTTTACATAGTTTGTGTTTGTAATCCTACCGTAAACATAATATTAACATACATTCGGTGTATGTTTTTGTCTATACACAAACAAATTTCTTATAACACCTGTTCTTACAATTTACATGTGTCAATCATATATGTACTTAAAATTAACTATCACTACCATAATTTACTAATTACATTAATTCTGTTGTAAATGTACTACTGTCAACCAAACGTCTAACTTTTAAGTGATGGTAGTTGTGAGAATATCTTGTTATTTAAATATTAAACAAGTAACAATATTACTATCTGGATTATATAATCCACATACCAACTCACTTATTTAAACCAAACAACATTACATCACAATACATTGTTATTAATTTAACTATGTAATTACAATATTTTATACAAGATTATATTGTATAATAGGATTTTGTATGTTGTAATGATGTGGTGCATATAATACCAATTCTAAACATATATTATAAACGTTTGGTGTTAATAGTAACACACATTTATATTTTGTAACAACAATAAGGAAGATAAACAAGTTATATATTGGTATGTTAACACATCATCATACCAATATATAACTTGTTTATTTGTACGAAGATTACTGTTATGTCAAACAACACATTACCTTGTTTTGGTTATGTTTGCACATACTACAGATACAATTACTTAATTAGACAGATTGGATCTGTCTTATTTTCTCTACATGTCTATAATGTTGTCTACGTTGATTAGTGTTTTAGTAGTACTAGTGTTGTTGTTAATGCTATCACATTCAAAGTATTTTACTTATACTTGTCCAGTTGTAAAACCATCTGTAACATTATTAACTTGTTTCTGTTTACTATACTGAATTATTGTTTATATTTACCATATTATTTACTAATTCTACTCTCTCTCTTCTCTCTCCTCTATCCTCTATCCTCATACATTATTATAACACCTGTTAGTTCACATCTATAAAATTTAAGTAATATGTTTACATGTGTGACCACAAATCAAGTATAGATTGTGTACTGTAATCCATGGGTGCCATTATCATCCTCTCCAAAGCCAAGTGAATGTTATCTGGTAGTAAATCAAGGTTACGTTTTTGGTCATTAATAGCCATTTGTTTTGCTGTTAATCCCAACAGTTCTTCTGATTTAAACCCAATAGTCTCCACTATATTGATAAATGGATCCACACCTAAGGTTAACACAATATTCTTGTTATTTTTATCCCTAACTGTGTCATAAGGTAGTACAGTGGTCACATACAAGTACAAACATACACCCAAAGCATAAACATCTGATGCCATAGCTTGTTGATAATTGTCAAAGTGGTCATTACTTACCACCTCAGGTAATATGTAGTTCTTTGTCCCAACTACAGGACCAATACAACCACGATCTAAATGACCACGATCTAAACAAGCAAAACCAAAGTCGATCAAGCTGAAACTACCTGATACTTGTGTTAATTGTTGTGATAGTAGCAATGGATCCCAAATAATATTTGCTGTCTTAATATCCCTATGACAGATACCTTGTTTGTGTAAAGCATTGAGTGTTGTAAGGATCTGCTGACCGAAGGATAATAGAAAGTCTAAATCAAATGATCTTGTTCCTCGAACTCGGCTTTTAATAATGTCGTTAACTGGTATGCCACTAATAAAGTTATAAATTATAACTCGAAATACCTGACCATACTCAGTCATGACATCTGGTGATAATAGCATAGACATTCGATAGAAGCTATCATACAATGATCCATTATTAGGTTCAACTACAAAGTTGGCATGTAAGCATGGAACCTTAATTTCTGTACAAGATATATCTACACTATTCACATCTGCAAACATTTCTAATATCCTTACCTCCTTTTTGTACAAATTATAGTTGTTCTTATTATCCTTAAATATTTTAACTGTGTATAACTTACTGTCATCACCATTACCATTACCACCATTACGGGCTTTGGACTTGTATTGATATGTATTTGCATATGCACCTGATCCCAACTCCATAACAAATTCGTACTCCTGATCTAAATATACAAAACTAGCCATTTCTCATTACAGCATAAACTTATTATCAACTTTATGTGCTTGTTTTTAACACCTTTTATATCCGTTTATTTATACTAATTATTCTCTCCTCCATCCATCATGTTTCTCCTTCTTCTCTCTATTTCTCTATTTCTCTATTTCTCTATTCATAGTATGTTAAATTGTTTACACACCTTTGTTTTATAACCACAAGTTATAAATATACAACAACTATCCATATTATAGTTATATCTTTATATTTACTCTCTCTCTCTGTTACATACATAACATTATTGTTTTTAACAATCATATACATATGTTAGTTATGTTATAACAAGTTGTAACACACTCAAATTTAAACATGTTAATCAAATGTATATTTTTATTTTGTAACTTGGAGATACAAAAAATAAGTAAGATTGGATTGGTAGGACAAGTAATTGAAGTAATAGAGGAGGGAGGAGGGAGGAGGAGGGAGGAGTTACGATGTCCATAGTTGGTACAGTACTTGTGTATTATTAGAATAAATATTTGGTTGCAATATCATGTCACGAAGGAGTAGGTAATACTTCTCTGGTATTAAAGACAGAGAACTGGTGTTGGTCATGAATGGGTCTACGTCAGTCATAACCTGGTAATTTGGTACTTGAGATCCAGGTTGTCGTGTAACGTTAATTTCATATGGTGGTGTACCAGTAATGTAACAATACATGCAAGTGCCAAGAGCATAAATGTCAGAAATGGTTGATTGTTCAAAAGACTCAAACTTTTTGTTAGTTAACGACTCAGGTAAGATGTAATTAGGTGAACCTGCCATACCACCAATACATTTGTTAAGTGTACAAGCTGCCCCAAAATCGATCAATGTAAACTTGTTACTATCTGGATTCCAAATAATGTTTGCTGGCTTTATGTCTCGATGTGCAATGCCCTTCTCGTGCATGTATGATAGTGTATACAACAGTTGGTTACCTAAAGATATTAACAAGTGTACATCTAATGGTGACACTACTACATTTTTGCTTGGAGTATTAGTACCATTATAACCTCTACCAGATACAATTTTACTGAATGGTACACCATTAATAAAGTCGTAAATTACAACTTTATACTGGTACATACCATTACTATCACTATCATTAGACTTATGAAATTTGGGACTTATAACTGTGATCAGATCATCAAACTTGGTATAAATATCGGTATTAGGTCTAATAGTAAACGTGTCACGTAAACATGGAATGGAGATAGACATACACACAGAAGATAGTGCCTTTAAGGCTGTCACTTCCCTCGTAAAAGAGTTATACACAGTAGATATTTTGATGGTAAACAACTTATCACCTGACTTGTATTGGTATGTATCACCAAAAGCACCAGCACCCAACTTCATAACAAATTCATACTGTTTATCCTGGTATTCAAATACTGCCATATATTTTTATCTGCCATAATAAATATTGTAATTTTACATTTCCAAAATGTAAAAATACTATATACCCCACATCCCACATCCCACACACCCACACCCCACACCATCATGATTATAATATATAATCCTATCATAATAACAGTTTAAAATCATTATGACATTCAACAACAACATTCAACAACATGCCAACATATGTTTTGTTGGTTACAGTCTTTTACCATTACACATCTATCACATAATATATACATATAACAATTAACTTCTTATTATATAATTTCTTGTTATATAATTTCTTGTTATATAATTTCTTGTTATATAATTTCTTGTTATATAATTATGTTTTATAGTTGGAGTAATAGTATTTCTAACTGTTTATGGTGACCACATATTAGCCGTGGTGAGTTGCCTACACGTATTTAATGTAATTGCAAACATATTGTTACAATAATACACGTTTAAACTGGTAATTATAATTATAACCACATATGAAAGATTTACTTATTGGTATGACAACTAGTAACATTAATAATGTATGTTGTATATTGTATGTATGTATGTATATATATATATATACAAGTCTTAATAACTTTACAATCCACGATTGTAAAAACAAGTAAAATTACACTAGGTCGGTATGTAATTTTAACTCTCTTCTCTCCATCTGTTATACATTTGTTTACTATCTATGTTAAAATTCTGTTGGGTGTCGAGTATTAACTGTTCTAGTATTTCGTAATATACCATTGGTATTGAGTCGAGGTTAGGACGTGACCTTCTAAATGGGTCTGTTGTTGTATTAATGGTAAGAGTTGTCTTTTTCACACCATTTAATACTTGTGTTACCTCTTTCACAGGATATGGATTGTAACCAGTAATATAAATATACATGTTGACTCCTATGGCATACATATCTGATGCCAAGGCCTGTTCAAATGACACATATTTGTCATCATTGACAACTTCAGGTAATACGTATAATAATGTACCTGCAAATGGAGTAATGAAATGTTGTTCCTCACATGCAGTACCAAAATCAATCAATGAGAGTTGTTTAGTGTCAAAGTTCCAAATAATATTCCTTGGCTTTATATCTCGATGTGCAATACCATTGTCATGTAGAACAGAAATTATGTAAAGTAGCTGTTCACCGAATGATAATAGTAGCTGTAAATCGAATGGTATTGTCTTTTTATACCTTCCAGATATAATATCGCTAAAAACTATACCATTAAAGAAGTTGTAAATTATAACTCTGTAAATTGAACTATCAGCACTTTGTGTTGATGATGATAATGATGTTGATGATACCAATGGTAATATGTGAGAAAATATTTCATATAATAATGTATCGGTTGAATCAACAATAAAGTTTGTATGTAAACATGGTACAGAAATTATGTGACATAACTTAGATAGTTTTTTAAGCGTGGTCACCTCTTTATTGTATATACCACGTCTTGTTTGTGGTTTGAATATTTTAACAGTATACAAACTTCCATCATTGGTCATGTATTGATACGTATCAGCAAACGAACCAGTACCCAAACTCATCACGAACTCATAATATGTACCTTCATATTCAAAAGATGCCATAGTTTTATATACAACAATAGATATTATAATATCTATTGTAATAAGTATTACAGTTTACATTTCAAGAATGTAAATTTTACTCATATTTATAACATCCACCTATCTGTCTCTCCAACATGTATACATTCTCAATATGTAATATCTTTACCGTCTTGTGACATCTTTGTTCTTTGTTTTTTATCTTGTATTATAAAGTTATAATACAAGATAGTAAAATTACATAAACAAGACAGATTGCCTGTGATAAGCTACTTGTGAAGCAGTGATTTCACAACAGTGGGTCTTTATTAGAAATTAATAGAAAGATTCGATCTCATGAGAGATTAGTACTCATATCAACCGAATTAAAGGTATTGTAATAATGGTGTTACCTTGATAATTACACATGTTCTAGTTAGTTGAACTGTGAAATATAATAATAATAGAAATAACTATAAGATGCGGCTACAGTAAAGACATATATACGCTTGAACAACTAATTAACTGTTCATATAAATGTACATGTATTATTACATAATGGTTGTGGTTAGTTGCTTACACTTATTTTATGTGATTGCAAACATATTATTATAATAATACATGTTTAAATTGGTAATTATACTTATAATCGTACTTGTAATCATTTACTTATTTAGTACAATTACATAAAATACGTGTAGGCAACTCTATCCACTAATATCATGTGATGATATAAATATCGTTACATAATAATTGTTTAAATATAATTGTATTACTACATGATATTGATGGATAGAGTTGCCTACACGAATTTTATGTAATTACATATTTATTAATACAATGTTGTGTATTTAAATTAATAATTGTGCTTGTGATATGTGTTAACTAACAACAAAAAATTCTAGGGAGTAATATATGTTGTTGATCAACACACAGCCTATACAACATCTGTTACTCCCTAGAATTTTTCAGGGGAGTGGTATATGTTCATACCAACACACAGCCTATACAGTATCTGTTACTACCAACATTTTTTCAGGGAAGATATGTTTATACCAACAAAGTTTGTATATACTTTTTGTTACTACCAACAAGAAAATCCTGGAAAATATGTTGTTGATCAACACACAGCTTATACAGTATCTGTTACTACCAACAAGAAAATCCTGGAAAATATGTTGTTGATCAACACACAGCTTATACAGTATCTGTTACTACCAACATTTTTTCAGGGAAGATATGTTTATACCAACAAAGTTTGTATATACTTTTTGTTACTACCAACAAGAAAATCCTGTAAAATATGTTGTTGATCAACACACAGCTTATACAGTATCTGTTACTA
>Ga0302300_1000838_pt1 | contig 19246 bp, 15 predicted proteins | sample III_Palsa_E1_1_FD_198756 | JGI IMG/M metagenome (GOLD analysis project Ga0302300, IMG submission 198756) | Peat permafrost microbial communities from Stordalen Mire near Abisko, Sweden - III_Palsa_E1_1 | ecosystem: Environmental > Terrestrial > Soil > Palsa > Peat permafrost | place: Sweden... | reverse complement strand
TTAATGAAAGAATGAATGAATGTATGAATGAATGAATGAATGAATGAATGAATGAATGAATGAATGAATGAATGAATGAATGAATGAATGAATGAATGAATGAATGAATGAATGAATGTTTAAATTAAGAAGACGTAACTACTCAAACAAAATTTATGGGATATGAGGATTATAACCATGTGATGTAGATACAATTACATGGTAATACGTGTAGGCAAGCATCCACAACATCCATGAAGATGTTTTAGTAATTAATAAATAATTATATGTATTTCACCACATGAATATTGTGGATAGTTGCTTACACGTATCACCATGTAATTACCATAATGTAATAAGTAAACTTTACATAATATTTTAAAGATTGTTTGTATCAAACAATCATTCAAACAATAAGCACATATAGTTAAACTTGGAAATGTGGGACCAAAATAGTAAAGGTCGTGTTTGATTTATCAGAAGATATAATTGTAACTTGTAACTTGTATGTTAGATAGATTAATATCCATTGATTATCAAAGTGTTAAAAACATATGTAAATGTTAAATAATACCTATATATTTACATGAGCTTATATCTATCCGTGTTAGTGTAATTACACGATTATCATGTAATTGACTGTGGTTTTGTACTTGACCTCACTAATAATATTTTATACCATCTAAATGACACTGTGACCAATAATGGTTTTTGTTTATTATCAAGTATACTCTGATACAACAATTTTATCCAATAGTATGTTAACAATAATAAGGTTAGATTTTACTAATACACACATGATTGAATCCCTCCCCTTGTACCAGTGAAAGTTATACATTATTGTAATGTATTATAATTAGTATTGTTAGAATATATTTACCTACCGAGACATATTGTATTTAAACTTGTATGACTTAATGTAATAAATGGAAATATAAAAATTGGGTGAGTCACTATATATTCAAACACAAATTATAATAGAAAGATTAACCAAGTTAATCTTAACTTATTGTTTGCTAATTATTACTTATAACATTATCTAATGACATTAGTATTTATTTTGTCACTAATCGAATGTAAAGGATAGACCATAAGTGGTAAGTAAGTCTTGAAGAGGAGATTCATCGTACCATAGAAGATGTTTATAGAAGTTAATTAACTCGGTCTTATGTAAGCTGTTACCATCCTTTATATCTATATTAGGAAATTTGTTCTTAACTATACTATTGATTACTTCCACACCAACCTTATAGGAGCAAGCCTGTCCAGCAAAAGTACGATAACGATAGACTTCGCTTTCGATAGACTTGTCACTCATAGTCAAGTATTCCTTAGCTTGTAGTATAACATCTTCAGGATGCCACCCCTCAACATGTAACATAATTTCAGCAAGTACACGAAATGTCCTTAAAATGTTCATCTCTAAATAACCTAACCGTGACCATGAACTTCCTTCGTTTGTACCCAAGTTTTCACAGAATAAACCCCATCCTTCAATGAAACCATTAAATGGCTCTTGAAACAGTAACTGTAACGACGTTACATGAGGTGAATTCATTGAGTAGTCAATCTGCATATGGTGACCGGGAACAGTTTCATGTAAAGTTAACGTTTCAACACTATACTTTGACTCATGTTGCCAATCAGCAACATTTAAGTAGAATGTGTTCTGATAGAAGTAGCCACCTGCCAACGTTTCATTGTTGAACACATGTACTTTCGGTGTATTGAATTGGTTAAATCCATGTTCACCATAGTATAAAGAACAGTACTTATCAACACATTGTTTGTGACATTCAGCCATTTCTTCCCCGGAAGACCACTTTTGACTCGGGTGATTTGAGACCAGATGCATCTTTTGCTTCCTTGTTAACAACGAAATATCTTTTACCTCTTTACTAATAGTGGGTTTAACGGAATCTTGGGTTAAAATCTTGTCGATTGTGTGGTCAAATTCTGTCATAAGAATATCCAAGTGTTTTTGGGCCCACAATTTAATGGTGGTAAATGACTGGTTACCAATGTTGAGACCAGTGTGATATTGGAAGGCAAACTTATAAATGTCAGATGGGAATTGGCTGAGACCAGTCTTGGGATATGAATCCCATTTAGGATTAAGAACTAATTGTTGTAAGTAATTTTGTACTTTATTTACACTAGCAGTTAGGGATTGACACAAGTCTTCATAAACAGGGTATAATGAGGCTCCAATGTCATGTTGACTTAAATAAGTAAAGTTTAAATTATCAATAAACTTATTAATGAGCATCTTGTTATAGAATGTTTCAAGATGTAATATAGTTTCTTTTCCCTCATTATCAATGAATGCAAAAGGTTGTTGAATTCGCTCATAAATTGCTATGATATGATCAGCAATTTGTGGTAAGTACTGTTTTTGACATAGTAACTGTTGGTATACAGGAGAATATTTAACCAGTTCAGGGTTTGACAATATAAAGTAAATATCGGAATAGTAACAGTTGAAGTGATGTTGACTTAACAAGTAAAGCACTTCGTGACATGGGTTCACAATTAAAGAACAAATACCAATATCGACACCAGATAATAAATGTTTAATTGAAGACAGCTTATCACGTAAAAGATCACGATCCACATATAACTTAAAAGTATCAATAGGTGTTAATAACTTCTTATCGGTCTGCAAATTAAACTCTTTAGTTAAAAACTCTGACAATACTACCATTTTATATATTTCGAATATATAAAGATTAATATCAAATCCAACATCCATTACCATTGTTATCATTATCTTGATTAAAGATTTAATTACTATTTCAATACAAACTAGTTCACGTTAAAAACTCCAAAGTTAATACACTAATGAGTGTTGTTGTCACTCTACAAGATATTATTTATTCATGTATATAAATACATTTGTTAATGACTGAACAAGCAAGTTAATATGTTATTTGAAATAACAAATAGAACAATGTAATATTTTTTATGTGTGTATGTGTGTATGCGTGTATGTATGGTTCCGGTTGGCATAACATGGATAACGAGTAGAGGTTCAACACCAAAGATAAGTTACAAACTATTAACTGTGTGTATGTGTTTAAGTTTAATCAACTACCAATTTCAATACAAACAGCGATTATTGACTCTACTGAGTGTCAAGTATATAAATTTGGTGTACCAAACTTGGTTAACGACTGTTGTTGATTCGGTTACTGTGTGATTTACCTTTCAAAAAGGTAAAGTATATTATTGTTGATAATAGTGTTATTGTGTATGATAGTTAACAAACAAATCGTTTATGATCATGAGTAATAAAATACTTCATCATAGTCATTTGATTGAACAGGAATCGTGTCTTCGTGAATCTCTGAAATGTAGTAATGATTGAGATCATAAGTAGTGATTTCTTCAATATAACCTCTATCGTCCAACATGATATCATCCTCTAACATGTTGTGTTGACAAGTTTTTGTTTGTGCAACAATTGTTTTATCTTGTAACCAAACGATTAAATCTTCGTCTAAACTATCTTTGGTTATATCCAAATGAAACATATATACCAAATCCTTAGGAATCAAGTAGTCACAATAGTTATTAACATAGCCAAAACAGTAACGACATGTCATATTAGTATGAAAAGACACCGCTTTCCAAACAACAGTAAAATACAACACATGATGTGTTTCATGATGACAACTAATGTACTCTGTAAGTTTAATGACTATGTCACTAACAAGATTATTATATGACATGTTTGTCAACACATCACATGTAATTATCAATTGTTACATAACAATGGTTAATGTGGATACATATATCATTCCGAATGATATAAAAAATATAGAGATTGTTTACACTCATCTTCCTCCCTATCTGTCTATGTCTCTCTTTCTCTTTTTTCTTGAAATTTCACGAGTGTATTTAGAATAATAGAACTTTATACTCACAATATTTAAGTGTATATATATATATATATATATATATGTATAAACAATATATTGTTTAAATAAAGATGGTTGTGGATATACAGGTACCATAATCCGATTAAGAAGGGTTAAGACAAAGCTATTTTTTATCAAGGATAAAAAAGATACTACCAGTTACAATTATATTGTATATGTATCATACACTGAACCAATTCACGTTCACACACATATTTATTATGACTATAGTTATGAGTTGAATGTTAGGAATAGTAGGGGTATTAAGAATTCTAGATGTTAAAATTGAATGTGGGCAGTAATTGTAGATTGAACATAAAGAGGAAGAAGATGTCAAAACCATTCAATCTACATGATTATAACATAGATAGTTATTTAGCATCAGGTACCCAAGGAAGTGCATATATTATCAGTGATCATGATAATAACAAATTTGTCATTAAGTTTATCTTGTTTGAGTCTCTTGCAGAGTATAATGACCCAAGAATATTGGAATCAAGACAAGTTTTAACTTTACTATCAACAATTGTTCATCCGAATATAATTAAGATTTACCAGATTGGTGAAGTGAATGTAGACAGTAGTGATTATCGTACAATTCTCAATATTGTTAATTCGCATGGGAGAGGAAAACACTCATATCATTCCATGAAAATTAATATTCCATATATTGTTATGGAGTATATAGAGGGACATGAAATAGGTAATGCACTCATGGAATTGGAACAAAAATTACATTTTTTACAAGATACCATGTCGGCTTTAAGGGTACTTGAGAAGTACAATATTATTCACTGTGATATAAACTTTCAAAACATACTGTATGATGTAATACTGGATAGGTATGTTATCATTGACTTTGATTACTCACGGTTTGTGAAACCACGTTCTTTGTCTAGTAATAGTAATAATAATAATAACATAAATGACATAGACTTTGTTAACGACAGTTTGTATACTAACGCTTTTTATCCCGAGAAATCTTATCGTTTCGTCAATGGTATGATTTATATCAACATGTTACCAGATGATAATATAGTTAATAAGTATATTAATCATGCAACTAGTATGCGAGCTAGTTATGTCACTGGTAGTAGTAAATTACGTTTAGAACATTATATAACAATATTATCCACTCTCATGGGTGAACAAGAATTGGTACTCACCATCGAACATGACGAGGAAGAAAGATGGCAATATGGTGTTAGGAAATGATGACTCGACATACATAGTGTAGTAGCTACCCTACTGTAAACAAACAAGTATGGTCTAAAAAATGTAGATTAAAAAATGTGGATTAACACAGGTACTCATCACCTAATTATATACACGTTCTAACAATATTGTATTGTTATGTTAACTTCGGCATGGACAAAAAAATAAGAGTATATGGTTATTTGAATGATTGATTGTTTAAATTAAGAAGGTGTGTATCTATTCAAACAAAACTTATGAAATCCGGGGAATTATAACCATGTGTGTGTAGATACAATTACATGATAATATAACAAGTAAACTTTACATAAATATTTTAAAGATTGTTTGTATCAAACAATAATAATAACAGTAAAGTTGTCATTCAACGACATTGATGATGAGAAAGACTTCTTATTCCAAAATCTGTTATTATTATTGTTAGATAATAACAAATAACTAATTAGCGTTACATCACCGTGATGTAATTATATTAACAAGTATCGTAACAACAAATAAATAAGTAATTAACATACAATAATACACTTTGTATTATATTATCTATTCATTTTGACAGAGGGAGAGAGGTATATATATATATATATACTACAATTATTGTACTTTAAACTAGTTATGTTGTAACTTACAGTTTTAAAGTTTATTATTATAAATGTGTTAGTGTAATTACACAAAATTCGTGTAAGCGGTTGTGAGCCTGTTTGTAAAGCGCAGCTAACCTTCGGTGAACCTAAGGTTCACAAGTAACTCACAAGCAGCAAGCTGCGACAAGCGCAGCGCTAGGCAACTAACCACGATCATTGTGTAGTTATAATTAATATTACTACATTAATAATTGGTTGATTATACAAATATAACTACATGATGTTCATGGTTAGTTGCCTACATGATTATCATGTAGTTGACCATAATTCATACCTGATTTGACCGATAAATGTTAGCTGGATGACATTGCAGTCTACAACAGGTAATGGTTCTTGTTTATTATCAAGTACACCTTTATATATTGTTATTGGTAACAATTAATATGTTAGTAACGCCAATATTACATGTTACTAATTCATGTCTAGTTAAAATCTTTACACCAGTAAAAAGTCCTTATACCGGTAAAAAGTCCCCATACCAACAAAAATTATATATTATTATAATAGTGCTGTTATAATAAAATTACTTGTCAAAGTATGCTATTTTCAAACATCTTTATTTTAATGTAATAGAGGTGAACAACAATATTTAGATGAATGTTATGTGTGTGTCTGAACACAAAGTTGTAATAAAAAATTTAACCAGGTTAATCTTATTCCTAATCTACAATTTCATTAATTATTGCTCATGATATATTATGTCTTAATAATATAACTATTTACATTGTTGTTAACAGAAACTAAAAGTGGTAGATGAGTGAGTGTGTTATTCGAAATAACACATGTGATTGAATAACACACTGTAACATTTTTTATCCTTAACATTTTTACATTTACAACAATAACATTCTGTATGTTGAATGTGTATGTGTAATATCACACATAACTGTAATGACTACACGATCTAAAGTCATAATATTAATATAATAGTTATATTAATAATTGTACATGTTGGATGTTAAATGTCACCATAATCGAACTTTTTGTACTTATGATGTTTGAGGAAATGGTCTAACGCCTGCTTAGATTCGGCAGTCACGGTTTTACCAAAGTCGCCTGAGATCTTTCCATGTTCGGGATGGACAGCAGTGAACTCACTAACCCATGCATAGTAGTCACCACGGATTTTAGCTGAAATTGCCCAACCACTTGTATGTTCACGAGTGTAAACAACATCATATTCATACCCATTTCCCTCTCCCCTAATACCATCTTTGACCACATGTGTTGGTAGAACAAAGGACACTGATCCAGTTGCTCTCAAACCGTTATCGATGGCTTTCCAAACGTAACACATATGTACACTTTTATATACAACAAAATAGTTTTTAAAATATTTCGATATCATCATGGTGTAAAAATTTTGTAAGTTAACATCTTTATCACCCTCATTACCTTTATATCCTCAATACAAATAATATACAAACATAACAATATTACAAAACAACTTTGTAACATACATATATATTACCATTACTATTTTTTAACAAAGATAACAAACTTTATTATGGTTATAAGTTATTGTAATAGTACCAAGAAGTAGATGTGTATGTGTTGAGTACTATTAACACATACAACATAATTTGCGTAATTAGTAATTGGTATTTAGTAATTGGTATTTAGTAATTGGTATTTAGTAATTGGTATTTAGTAATTGGTATTTAGTAATTGGTATTTAGTAATTGTTATTTAGTAATTGTTAAGATACATAACTATCACGTATCAAATATAAGGAAAAGTATATTGTAATAAATTTTAGTATAGAACAGTCAAATTATTGTTGTGTATATTAATATAATTACATTAGTGGGACAAAGGATGATGTATATCAAAAGACTGGTATGTGTGTAAGTCACCATCCATAACATTATATGAATATGTATATAGTTTGACGGGAGTGTGTTATATCAAAAGATATAAACTGTAAACAGCACAAAATGGCATTAAACTTGATAACCTCGGGTTACCAAAGCTGTTAATTACTTTAATTATTGTTGATGACTTCAAGTCACCAAACTGTTGGTTATGTTAACTTTTATTAGTGGTAATTATTATTTTTAATAACAGTTAATACAAAGAGAGGTGTTGACTTCTATTAACAGTTATTACTTATTGCTGGCGATCTTCTTCCTGTTAATGATCCACTGGTGATCCTCCACAATCTTCTGCTTCTCCCATCGTTTCTTGGTTGACATTTCGGCACAGCTAGTGAACGTGGAGTTGCACTTGTTACACTGAACGTCAGCGATGGGGATTGAAGCGGTACTTTGCCACCCTGGACCTGCAAGAAATAGAATTGCAGGTGTGTTGTTCACAACACGATACTTAATATTGTCAGTCATGACCTTGAGATGACGATCTTCATGCTTGCACGACTTTGGGTCAAAGTTATACCAGTCGGACCAACCGATAATGTTTTTATTCCGGATTACCTTCCATGTCTTCGGACAATCTTCACAGTACCTGGTGGCCAACTCGGAATCTCTCTCACCAAACACACCACCACATGATCCCTCATTCACGCTCTCTTGCATCTGCTGTACATCACGCACACCAGTCTCATTGTGAGGACACGATACTTCATTACCCATTATTTATTTGTTACTTGTTGTTTGCTGTTTGTCATTTGTTAACACAACAAAATTTCACTTTTGTATATGACTTGACATCGTTGGCGATAACATCTACGTTCATCATAAACAATACTATCACACATGTAAGATATTCATTGTAAACAATAACATTAAAATTATGTACTACCAACTATGTTACAGTTATATGTTTGCTATTACTTATTTTAATAAGCTTAACATACCTGGAGTATACTAATAACAAACGTATTATTATTTGTCTGTTGTTAATGTTGTGGTCGCGTATCAATGTAAATTTGATTATTTTGTAGGCAAAGTAACAATCAAAGTAACAATCAACGTAACAATCAAAATGGCACTCACTCTGTCTTTTAACGACGATAATGTGGAGCTACTGGTTCAGGATACCGAGTATGGAACCAGGGAGGTGACAGTTGACAGTATGCTTGAGTCTAAGATGGTGACTCTCAATAGACCAACAAAAGAAGGTATTGAGAACAAGGTAACTTTTACTATGCCTGACATTTGGCAAGATAGGGGTCAGCTGAAGAGTCATGAGTTGAAGTCTTTGGTTGAAGATCTGTTTGTTAACAATGTTGTTAACATTAAGTGTTTCACTCGCATTTCAGACACCGTTGTGTCTGAGACCAATATTCATGTGGTGACCACAGTGGCTATTCTGCAACAAGTTATGGGTAAGTACAAGTATGACAGTACTTCCGATAAATTTTGGCATGAGGTTCACTCCTCCAGTAACGTTGAAGCTTTTAAATATTTGGTGTCGACATTTGGTATTATTCCATTGTTTTTCTACAATGAACAAACTAGCGAGTACAGAGTGATCAACGATCATGTTGAAGACGATAAGCTAGTGACACTTGTTACTGTGTTGGAGAAGTTATATGGTAAGTGTCAAGGTGCTAATAGTAAATTCCCAGGTCCTACTTTTGTGGTTGACCAGTTAACCTTTGACAGTCTCGATACTACTAAAATTGTAAACATCATCCAAGCTGTGAAGTTGGGATCAATCACTCACGACAGGGGAATGTTCTCATTTGCCAACATCTAACAAACTGCCAATTGCAAAATGCTTCCTCAGGAAGCATATTATTATTTATGTTACTTAACCATAACTACATCCATTGGTGAAATGTTCATTGGTCTCAATGACATTAATATTGTCATCAACACTTGTTATGTCATCAACGATAATAGTTGTTTTAATCATGTACTATTATTATTGGTAACAATAATTATCTTACTGAAAGGATATTAGTTATTATCAACAGTAAATGCAATAAACAGTAAGCAAATTAAAATACTACTGTCACTCATGAACACATTCCAAGAATGTGTGTATATTGATTACTATCATGTAAAAGTACATAATTTATAACATAAGTATTACTTAACATATTATATTTAACATAAAATAACATAAGATAACTGGAGTAGTTAATACCAATGAGAGACTGCAGAGTGTATTAATCACTGTGTTTAGAGTAGGAGTTACACATGATAATTACTATATTAGTTACAACTAAATTTATTGATGTTACAGAATATAAAATTACATCCTGTTGCACTATTACCTCTTGGAGAGGTAATTATTTGTGTTAGTATTTTTTACCACAACAAACAATTATGTATGCTATAACTTGGATTTCTAACTATGTTACATTCATCACTGCATAATTAATTGTTAATACGTTACATATATACAAAGTTAATAATTCACCTGGATCACCAGTTGGTAACTATTACCAATTATTAGTTACCAAATAGAAATTGTAGATTGTAGTATTAAGTACATTGTTATTGTGATATGTTGTTAAGAAGACACATACCAAATATCACAATCATCACAATTAATATTGTAATTGTATTTATTTAGTTTACAATCAAACATAATATTAATCTCTTTCGAATTGTTTTAACTATCATAGTGTTAATTATAAGACTTAATAGTACTAGATGCATCTTTTGTGATTAAAACCAAACATATCTTTTGACTTGTTTACATTTACTTAAGTTTACATTGGTTAATTGAACTAACAAGAATATGGTTTGTTAATGACATGTTATTTAAAACCTCTAAACTTATTGTGCATTAATACAGTTTGAGAGGAGAGAAGGAGGGTGGTTAACTAACATATGTGTAAATTATAGACTAGAAGTAACAAGATTAGAAATACTAAATATCAAACATATTACAGTTGCGAGTTTATTATTTGTTTTAAAAGCATTGTATATGAGATAAATTAACATACATATTCTATTATTTGTTCATTATAAATGTTACAGAGTCACATGCTCTAACATAATTCTGATTATTCCATAAACAGACAATTGTCGAACAATAAGTTAAATAGCAAATTAAAATGGTGCTCACATTATCATTCGATAACAATGATATACAGTTTATGGTGTATGGATACAAGACCTGTACCAAAGAAGTAACAACAGACAACATGATTCAAACAAAGATGGTTACATCTAGCGAGTTACCAGAGGATAAGGTAAAATTTATTGTTCCCAGTACTTGGCAAGATAGAGGTTATTTGAAAGGTAACGAACTAAAGTCTCTGGTTGAGGATTTGTTTATTAACAATAGTGTTAATATTAAGTGCTGGACGCAGATGTCCAATACAGTAGTAGTATCAGAAACCAACATTAGCGTTGCAATTACAGTAGATATTTTGCAACAAATTATGGGCAAATATAAGTATGACACTACTTCTGGTAAATTTTGGCACGAGGTTCGTTTCCCTAATAACGTTCAGGCTCTTAAATACCTGGTGTCGGTGATGGGTGTTATCCCACTGTTTTTCTGTAATGGACAAACTAGTGAACAAACTAGTGAACAAACTAGTGAACAAACTAGTGAACATAAAGTAATTAATGATTATATTGAAGCCAGTAAACTGGTGACACTTATCACTGTGCTAGAAAAATTATATGGTAAATGTCATGATCCCAATGGAAAGTTTCCCGGTCCCACATTTGTTGTTGATCAATCGACCTTTGACAATCTCGACACTAACAAGATTGTAAAGATTATTCAAGATGTGAGATTGGATCTAATCACTCATGAGCAAGAAATGTTCTCATTCGCTGACATTTCGTAGACCACTAATTACAAGTACTTTCCAGGGAAGTATATTACTATTACTTCTACCATCTAACCATAATCATATGCTCCGATAACATTATATTATTACCAATAAAATAAATATTATTAATGAATATTAATGACGATAATAACATATGTTCATTGACAGAAGTTCTTACTATTAACAATAGTAATTAGTATTGGTCATGGTTTATATATGTTCATAGTTATTAATACAACATTATTCATATGCACACTCCGAGAGTGTGCATATCACTGAATATCACTAAATACACAATGTTAAAATATTTAATATAACCTTAAACGTATTATAACTATAGTTATTAATAATAGTAAAGTACGTTACATTTGTGTCTGGAAGGAAATAAATAACAGTGGACATGATTGTTTTTGTTTGTAATGAACATATTTATCTTGTTGCTCCAAGTAACAAGTTAAAATGATGAGGATGAGGGGAGAAGACAAATGTATGTTGCCTATGAGTATAATTGTTTGTGTGTCAGAATGAACATGTTTCCAGTCTTCGTGGTCTGTTCCTCTTGTCGTTTAGTGCTTGTAGGAAGTGTTCGGGAGGTACAATGTAGTTTAACATAGTAGTCCATTCAACATACACTTTGTAGTAATCATATAGTTGACGATGAATTAGACCATACAACTCAATGACCTTATCTAGGGTAAGTTTGAAGTTGGCATGACGTATCCAATACGTATCGGTGATTCTAACAGGACCGGATAGTATGTTAATGTTGTTAATAAATATTAACGCTAAGATATCTGTGTATGACTTGGGCAAATTCCTTACCACTCGTCTCTTAACATCCGACTCAACTGACATTAACTTCAAACCTAAAAAATAGTAATGATACTTAGGATTAAAGAATTGGTCTTTATAATTACTAGCACCAAACATCGTTGGCCACGTCTCTAAATAGAATTGGTCACGGTAAGTACCCACTTCCCAATCTCTATAGCCTCTAGCGCTGACATCATAGTCTGGATCACACAATGACAACTGTTGACACTTACCTATTATATATTTAGTATTATTACCATCTTTACCATTATTATTATTATCATCCATGTTATAAATGGTGATATCCAAGTCATGTGGACATCTAATACCAAGAGTGGTTAGTATGGTAGAACCCATGATCATAACCTTCTGTTGTTCTGTTGGTGAGAATATGTCTTTAATGTCAAGACGTAGTTTGTTTAGTCGTTGAAATGTTTGTTGGAAGTCATGGGTATAAAATCTTGGTAACCATTGGTAATTGGCAATGTTGAGGGATGGCGCATTAAATATTAATTGGGATAGCACTACTACATAATCACTGATGAACAAGTCACTATTTTCAATGGTATTATTATCATGGTAAACAAAGTGTACTAATGTACTAGTGGTAATGTTTAAATCTTTTAACTTTGACAGTAACTGTTCATAACTGTTTACCTTTACGTTACCAGTGGAAATACCATTCCAGTAGTAAATATTAAACAGTAAGTATTGTAACTGTTTAATGTTTAACGTTACTGATTTGATTACGTGAATCATGCTCACAGGACATATCGTTTTGGATATGTTATCTATGATAATGTTGTCATCATCATAAGAGAAATAATAATAATGTGTATCGAACACAACAGCCAATTTGAAGTTACTTGTCATAACATGTTGCAATGTTCTCTCGTTGACATCAGCATCATGATCTCTTATATGTACAAAAGAACCACTATTTTGTTGTTCCATGTTTAACCATACTATAAACCTAATGTAAATGTCAACTTTCAACATATATACATAGCATTAGATTACATCCACAACTCCCACTAATTAGTTAACCTTGTTAACTAACACACTTTACCATCAAAACTACAAACACAAGTAATATTATGTTATGTTTGAACAACGCTCATTACATGTTATCTTTTTAATTATTAACTATAGGTTAACTGTTATACGTTATAACATAAAACACAACAATACAATCATATTAAAGATATTTTAATTGTTTGTTATGAGAGGTTGTTACCAATTGTATCTTATTTAGATACTGGTAAATGGAACTATTATTTGGCAAGAACATGTTTGTATATTTAAATTTGCGATAACAGATGTATTGACAATGTTAAAATTGACAGTATGAAGTAATAAGTAACATAAGTGTTATTATTAACAAAGTAGCAAAGTAACAAAATAGCAATGGATGATAAGCAACGTATCAATGATATACTTCTGGGGTCGGGATCTTCTGGCAACAAGAAACAACGTCTCGAACAAGAGAAATTGGTTAAGGATTACTTTGACAGTGAGAAGCAGAGGGTTATTGACAAGTATTGTGAACAAAAGTATCGTGACCTGAAGAATACTTTGCTCAAGGTCACTGAGAGGGGTGAGACAGAGATCCAACTAAAGTGTGGTTATCACACCAACTATGATGATGTGTTGTTGTCCGACTGTGACTTTGTTGACAAGTTTAAACTCCTACTTGCTCAGGAGGCGGTAGATCCCAGAGCTTCAATCCTGGTTCACAAGGATCGTATTTGTATTGATGTTCATAATAACAATGGTTACAAATGTGTGGATCCAGATATGGATAAACAGTCACCTGAAACTAATGGTTTGCCATCGTTACTGGTTAACAATCTGTTGAATTACCAGTTGGAGACCGATAACAAAAGGAAACAAAAGGAACAAGAACATTTGGATCAGGCTAAAGAGTCATATAAACTTGTGTTGGCAAAGATGGAATTGGCTGCCAAACAAGGGTTAAGTGAGATTCAATACTCACCACTGTATGATGCAATCAACGATCGTACATATTGGTGCAATGATAGCCACTTCCCTCTACACCAAAAGTGGTTGTATGATACCAATGACAACATTGTTGTGTATACCAGGAGGACAACTCTCCTCCTCGACATTACTGGTCCCAAATACAATTTGTGTTGGAGACAGAGATACCCACATGAGAAATTGGCTCGTAGTCTTTGGCAATCCCTATTTGGCCAATAAACATTTAATTGTGCCAACGAACTTCTTGTTACGGGTAACACTGTTACAGTAAAAAAACAACATTACTTATAACGAGTATGTAAACATTCAATCACTACCACTTAATCTAGGGTTAAGTAATCCACATTGTCAATAAATTGTAATATTTTATTACTGTTAAACACAACAATATATTAACACTCAAAGTGTTAATATACAAGTTTTACCATTTGATGTTAAACACAACAATACATATTTATATTAACAATATACATTACTTGTGTTATAAACAAAACATTAATATACCTGTTAATACAAAGAATAAATAATACACTATTTAGTGTAATTAAATAAACAAACCAGGTTTGTTTGACTTAGAAACAATTGGATATAACACGTATATTGTATTAAGTTTGTTGATAACAAACATAACATTATAATGTTTATTATTTACTTTATATAACCAACAACATTACATTTTACTTGAAACAAGATAAGTTAGGAGAAAAAGAGACTAAGGACATAAAACATATTATTATTGATAAGAGTAATGTTATGTATCATAACATTTTGTTGTATATTACCCTATTTGTATATCTTTAGTGACTAAAGATAATTAATGTCATGTGTTTATATGTTTATGTATGAAGATTACATGTTGGAGTTCAACATGGTGATTGCTTTGACGGCATCCGACTGTGTTAACAGTTTATTAGGGTGAGTTAACACCAAATGACCTGCATGTTCACTGAATATGTCGTCGTCTTCCAGGATTACATACCTGTCAGTTGGATTGTCAGACAGCCACTTAGAGATACCAGCTGACTTGTTTCCCTTGTCCTGAATTTTGTCAATGATACGCTCAGAGTAGGCATGGTAACTAAACAGCTGTTTCAAAAACTCAACATTACCCTTTGTACGCCAACTAGTACATAAAACAATCATAACATCGGGACAGGAGTTAAGAATAGAATTAAGGTTGTCAATAGCTGTTTGATTGAACAATGTGACAGCAGCCACATCACACATGTGATTAGTTGGCCTATCACTACCTGGGAACAATTTCGTGGCTACATTGTGTACTGACCCATCCATTGGGTTACTAAAGATAACACCATCGATGTCAAGAAACAGGATTCTTTTAGTCATGTTGTAATATTAGTAATTGTTGTAAGTCTTTTGTCACTAGTTATAACAAAATAAAATCAGGTTTAGACTATAAAACTACCATTAGATTTTCTTGTTTACACATTAAAAATCTAATTACATATATATATATATATATATATATTACTACTAAGTTTACAACTATTACAAACAACATGATTGTTATTTGTGCAATGGAAAATTAACATGTAGACAATATTATAACATAATAACTAACTATATACAATATTTGTTATGGTAAATAACCATAAACACAAGATATTTAATTTTGGTATCTGTTATAGAATATAACATGTTACTGTTTGACAGTAACATGTTAAAATTAACATTAAACATATGTTTGTTTGATTACATTGGTATGAATAGTACTAACAACATAACGGGAATAAAAGGAGTGATTGTTGGTAAAGGTAATACAATCCAATATTAGAAGAGAGAGAGAGAGGAGAGGAATAATTACTATTATAAATAGTAATATTGTAATACTTATATTATTCAACAACTCTTATATGTAACAGTATTTGTTGTATAAAATCCAAATACTAACTAAGTAACAGTGTAATAAGATTACCAGTAATTATTTGTTTTATTCGGTCTATTTGGCTCATTTGATCTTTATTGTGTGTTGTTTGTTTGTGTTCATCGAACTCTTCGTGATGTTGTTGTCTCCATCCAAATTTATCATACTTTGTTATACTACGTAGGGTACCACTACCCAAATGCCACCTTTTAATACTAACAGTACTGTTATGATTAAATATTTGTTCATATTCAATATGTTGGTTGCCATTAATATCTTGACTATCCCAAATTTGGTAAGGACCATGTTTGACCCACCTGTTTGTTTTTGGTATTAATATATATGAGTGAAAGACTGTTAATGGTTTATTGATATGATCATCATCGACACCACCATAAGTTCTATTGTGTTGTGTCACGTATAATCTTTCGTGAGGACCAGATAGTTGTTTACCATAATTTCTTTTCAACCATGATGTAAAAAATACACTGTTGTGTCGATATTGTTCAGGTATACAAAACATAGGTAGTTGCAAGTATATATCCATTTCAAGACTTGACAGACTTGACAGACTTGACAGACTTGATAGATTTGACGATACCGTCGCATGTTCACATCCAAATATTTGTGTTGAACTTGGCCATGAACGTATGAAACATTGTATTAATACCTTAAAGAAGTCATCATCACCTAAATATCTGGCCAACTCGAAACATGGTTTTAACTTCTTCCATGAAACTTTAATCTTACCATTACTCCCATTAATATTACAATAACAGTAGTCAATGTAATGAGGTAAGGCAATTATATACTGATTTGGGAATGGCAACACAACACCTGATGTACTATACATGTCCAACAAACCAGAATAGAATATAGTTTGTCTAATCTTGTTTGTTGGTAACGATATCTTCTCTTTTATTCCTCTCTGAGTTACCACCTCCACTGCAGTTCTATTCTTCCTAACCATAGTTTAGCATACACAATGTTTACTACTGATAAACACTACATTAACACTCACATTTACATTGTTTACAATTACTAACCAATAAACCAGTTACAACGCAATGTTGTAACCTTAATAACAATAATAACAATAGTACATTTAATGTGTTGACTAATAATGTTTAGTTTAATATTTCGTTACCTTACTATAAGGTAAAAAGATATGACTACTTTCCCTACTAAAAGTAATAGGGGATGAAAGGAGAATTAAAATCACTCAACCTCTAATTGTATAATCAATAAGATAATTGGAATAGAAGTATAAACTTGTATCAAATCAATTAACAGTTGTAATGATTAACGTAATAAGATAATGTTATAAATTATGGTAATGAATAGAAATTGGAGGGGAGAGATGGGGAATATGTTATAATGGCAATGTTTAGTAATATTAAGAGTAGGTGGATGGATGTTGTTAGTCAACTTCATATGTGTTGTAGTCAATGATAGCTACTGACCATGATACTGGTATAACTGGTAGGTGAACAAGCACTTTTGAGTTTCTCTCAATTGGTGCAGGTGTGAGTGTGTTGGAGTACTTATCTCTATGTTCATGATGTACAGTTAATGGATCAGAGAAATCCTTTCATAGATATTGTTTCCTACCAGTAATGATGTTCCACATTGGTGTTAACCATTTCGTTGGTATATCATCAGTGTTATAAATATCCATATGATCACCTGACGGTGGTAATGTCACTGTTTCATTGTCAACTATAATATTTAAATATTCATGTAATGACTTTCTTGATGCCCTCTCCCCCTCCCCTGCATGTAATTGGTGTTGTAGATTATATCAAGAGATACCGCTTCATTGGAGTAAAAATATATCTTGTATGGATCTACTCTAATGACAAATAGATGTTTATATTATCTTATTCTACGATCATTATCATCATCGTCATCATCAATGTTACCATAATAGGCCGAAATTGGTAAACCTTCAGGTGCATCGTAATATTGTGCCACAAAAGAAATAACATAGTTATCAACACTACTACGCCTTCCACTTACCCCATTCCTTCCACACATACATACTCTTCGTTTCATTTCTCCCACAGACAGTAAACCATGTGTTAACACCGTGTGGTTATTGAATGGATGAAAGATCAAAATGCCTCTATTTGACTCAGGTGTCAATATGCACACATCGTAATCTTGGTAAAGAACATCATCAACCCATTTATGGCACAAAAAATAACATATTCAATTTCCCGGTTATATGTTATAATAACATTTATTATTAAAATTACAAAGTGTACACAAGTTTATATTTAAAGCGTATACGTGTATATAAGTACAAGTAGAATAATGTTATGTTATTCATAGTACATGTAAGTTAACTAATTACAATACAATATTGTAATCAAAAACTATTATGATTATTGTTATACAATACTATATTTTTAAGTATCATATATGTTCAGCCTAAAAATAAAGATGCTAACCTAATAATCTTAATAATGTGTGTTTGAAACACATGATTCCAAACTTCTATTCTATCTCTTCTTTGATACAGAATGTTATTATATTCAAACACACATATATATATCCTGGAAATAAAAACTTGTGTGTAATCTTTGTTGTAGTAATTAATTTAATGTTGCTTGAACAAGGTGTAGGTGATTAACAATTAATAACATTACTTAATATTTAGTAGTTGCAATAGGATCTTAACCACTATATTGTTTAATAGTCATTTCAAAACAACACTATATTGTTGATTGGTAGATGTAACATAACCTTTAACACATTATTTAATAGATAACTAGATTCGCAACCAAATTAAATATTTGGTTGCGAATCATAAGTAAATACATATTTTTGTTTAATTTCTTACAAAAGTACTTGTTTTAATTACCATTAATAATAATATGGTATATTCTCCATGTTGCAATGTTAACAAATATAACACATATTGCATTGGTTCTATGCTACATATGAGTAGATATTAAATATTCACATTATCTTTGGGATATTAATTGTTATTACTAATAAAATGATTGTTGTAACTTGATGCCAAAGAAATGGACTACGAGTTTATGACCAGTGATGAGTTGGATAGGATAGTAATGGATGCAGA
>Ga0302300_1000831_pt1 | contig 19342 bp, 12 predicted proteins | sample III_Palsa_E1_1_FD_198756 | JGI IMG/M metagenome (GOLD analysis project Ga0302300, IMG submission 198756) | Peat permafrost microbial communities from Stordalen Mire near Abisko, Sweden - III_Palsa_E1_1 | ecosystem: Environmental > Terrestrial > Soil > Palsa > Peat permafrost | place: Sweden... | reverse complement strand
TGGTTGTGTTACACTAGTAATGTTTATACACCTTATGATAAGGTATAATGTGTTGTTAACAGTCAAGTAATGTTAGAACTGGTTTAGAGCAACTAAATTTAAGAAAGTCATAACTTTGGTACCCCAATCTTTATTTCTCCAGTCAAAAATTGGATATTTAGCTAACAAGGATCCGGTGTATCCTACTAAATTGTGATAACCTTTGAAACTAAGATATGTAGTGTTCATGTATTCACCATACCAAATGTGGGTGATAGCAACTCCTTTATCATACAGCAGATGATCTACCTCTTCTTCATGCCCGTGTTCAAAGTCATCAGGATGGCCGAGAATAACATAATCACCATGTAACTTGCCATCTTTGAAATTTGCAAGGATGGTAAACTCATATCGATTTGTCGTTGGGTCTAATACACCTGTCATAATACATTCACCATCCAAAACTTCTTGTCCAGTCAAAGGAGAAAATTTGGTAGACACAACCAAAGATGCATCAACTACACTTGGATGATCTCCTTCTAGGAGAGCTTGAAAGTTGGGTGTTGGATTATCGTTAATTAGTGACTGTCCTGGTACCACACTTGTGGCCTTTTGTGGAAAGAAGGCACGAAACACATCCGAGTTAGAAAATAACTCATCGGCTGTTGTAACTGGCAATCTAATCTTTCTTGTGCTCCTGGAATCTGTTGACTCAGACTCATAATTTCGGTTCCTGGGATAATGAATGTCTTCCATATCTATTGCTGTTTTATAGTATACATTTTTTTAATTTCAATTTACAAATTTGCAGACCCCAAAACATCGCAACACTATAATAATTAGAATTAGCACCATAAGTATTATGTTAACAGTCATAACTGTTAAGTGATGTAATTTCATCACATGTATATATTTAATTACAACATGTATGTTAGAAAAATACAATTCATGAAGTGTTATGATCATGATTATGAAATAAATATTAACAATAACATATTATGTAATATCCTTGAAATTATGGTTGTTTATTAGTAAGGGTATGGATGGTAGGTGTTTTGAATACTCTCATGATGGAAAGAGAAATTACTTGTTAGATTTAAAATACCATGTTAACAATAACACATGTAAATTATAATAATAATAATAATGATGGTATAGTTATTGTGTATGACTTACCCACTAACAAATATGGAACACATACACACACTTAACTGTATTAGTACAAATATACGGTGTTTATATACCATGTATTATTTACATGGTAATTACTCGTTATCGCGAATACCCAAATCTTTATTGTAATGTTTACAATATTATAAATCTTCGAGATGTATACAAATTTTATATTTAAACTACTTACATGTAATTCATCATTACCTTTACAAATGTATGTAATATATGTTCGAATTTAAACAAGAACAAAAATTATTACAATAATATTATAGTATGTATAATTCCTCTCTATCCCTTATATGTTGGATACAATTGTAAGTTGGATATAACTTGGAGTTATATATGTTTATTTATTGTTAATCCCACTCCCTAATTTCAATGTAATAGTGACCATTGCGTATTTGTTGGTTAACTATGTTACCCTTGGTATCAAAGAAATACTGTATTGTTGAATCACCGTAAATAATCTCCCAAAGTCGGGTTCCATCTTGGTCAAACATTGTAATAGTATGGTCTTTCACTGAGCCCATATGTTCGGTAGGAGAATAAGTAATGTCAGCATGGTGACCGTCAGGATAGAAGTGTTTACTTTCCACAGGTGTACCCGATACATATAGTTCTTGACTCCTAAGTGTGCTCACTCTATCATTATACCATGATCTCTTTCCTTTTATTACACCATTATCGTAAACGATTTCATCCATAATGTTACCATTTCGGTAGAAGGTAGTATAAAGACCATGTTTCAAGCCATTATGGTTATAAACCTTAGACATAAGTTTTTGAGTATCACTATAATGATAAGTTTCAGGTCCATTAGGTTTGTCATTGATGTACCACGCATTTGACGCAGGAATTAGATGTTGTTTAATAGTATATTTACCTTGTATTTTCTTATTACATTGTGTAATCTCAGAATCTGGTGATATGATCTTGACTATATCAATACTAAGATCCACATACTTAATTATTTGGCTATCCACCACTTCACTGTTTACCACTTCACTACCTGATATCTCATCGTTCACTACTTCACCCTTTTTGGTTTTGTAGGTGAACTTTTGAATATCATTGAGAACAATGTCCTTACCATTGTTACGTTCCAGCCATGAGTTGTAAAATACTTTGTTATTAACATATGATTGTGGCAGTAGTTGACGTGGTGTATGAAGATGAATATCCCACATAATGTTGTGGTCAATATTAACATTGGAAGAGTAAAGTATTGGTGATAATAACGTCCAAAATCTGTGTAGTTGGGTAATTAAATATTGGAAGTAATTGTCATCACCTGTAATGTTGTAAATCTTAAGACAGTCGATCATGATATCCTGTTCAAATATTACTGACCTCTGTGTGTCATGAGTTAGGAAATACACGTAATCGGTCAGACTTATGTCAGACACCGATTTCAATAGATACTTTAAGTCCACTACAGCCTCGTTACCCATATCCTGTCTCATACCATACAGAAACCCCGACTTATCATTAATCGGTACTGTGAAAAGTACCTTGTCACCTAAATCGATTATGACACTCATTTATAGGAACAAACTGTAATGTATTCCATGTAGAGATCAATTTACTCACTTGTCTTCTCCTCTCCATACAAATTAACCAATTGTATAAAGTTTAGATATCATTGAATCATATTAGTTTAAATTAACGTTGTTAAGTATCATGACAATTTAGTGATGTAGAGATAACATTATATGTTGGATGTCAACAAACATAATTATAGTGGGTATCATATTAAACCAACATTGCATGTTTACAGTTACAGCTAAAAGATTAGCAACTTTATACCAGAAAGTATATTATTTATACAATACATAATTAAGTGAGATAAAAAACATGTTGTTTCGAACAATATAAGTAGTGTTGTTATTAATAGTGTAATCAAAGCATGTGTTACTCTAGAATGACATGATACGATAGTTATTGTCTGATACCATAACAAACATATACAATACTAAAATAAGCAAAAATCGTACTAACCTCTATGTTAAGAGATAAAAGATTACAACAATCATGACTATAATCAACAATATTGTTAAATAACATATTTGACATTAACACGATTCAATACTTGTTACAATTATAGTGACAACTGCAATAACTAAATAAGAAGAGTGAGAAGGTGTTAGTGACCAATTATTGTAACTTGTCAAACAAATAAATTTTATGTGAGTAATGTACATACAAATAAGTACAATGATATGATAGCAATAGTTGGTATGATGAGATATTAACAAAAATTAAGAATAAGAGAAAGAGAGGAAGATATAATCACACCAACTAAACATATACTACTGTAATAATATTACCATAATCACATGATGTTTGTGGGTCATTAGTTGCACGAATATCATGTAATTGCACTCAAATAAGTAAGTAATCATATGTATTTACAACATAGATATTTATATGTCCATATAATACGAGTAGATTGTTATCTCCGCTTGTCACTGCGTTTGTCGCTTGTCACAAATTTCATGTAATTGTACTAGAATAAACAATTAGATATGTGTAATGTCAATACAGATGTTTTGCATAACTATATAATATTGTGTGATTAGTTGCCTCCGCTTGTCACTTGTCACAAGTATTATGTAATTGCGATAGAACAAATGAATTGTTACATGTATGTCTTCAAGATAGATGTTCATATATCGACATGATATTTGTGGTGAGTTGCTTACACATATAATATGTAATTATACTACAATAAACAAGTAATTATATGTGTTGTCAACAAAATTTTTTGTACAATTACATAATATCTGTGTAAGCAGCTCACCACAAATATCATATGAACATACCTGTATGATTATACCATTTAATGGGGGGGGTATTAATAACTACTCATAAATTGTTTACTGGGTAAACAACATCAATATATTGTTATTTATTCAACAATGATAACATGTTACATATATAATATAAGTTGGTAGTTGAACATATAAATATTGGATCAAAAAGTGGTTACAGTTGAATGAATGTGTAAATTGACGTGAAAGTACAACTGGTATGATATCACTGTAAATGACTGAAATAGTAGATTACATATTGTCCATACCCGAATATCTGTTGGATAGCGGGAATAACAAAAGCAATGGAAGTAACAAAGATAATAAAAGCAATGGAAGTAACAAAGGTAATGAGGATAGTAATAATGCAATATATTTCGATTATGCGAATACAACTAGATATAAATCGATAGGTGCGTTCAAGCAGGTAATTAATAATGTTACAGATGGTCGTCATGAGATGTTCATCACGAGGAACATAATTAAAGGTGTGTTAATTAACACCAATGATGATGGCAACAAAATATTTTATGATTGTGATCTGAACAACAACACTTTTTGCATGTGGACACGCCTATCATCACGAGATATTAAATCGTGGATTAAACCTCGTAATAAATTGTTCAATAATTACTGGTTGAAATTTCACCGTTTACATCGTTTAGTTATTTTTACACAAAACAAGTATTATGTGTACCAACGAGAGGCTGCAGATTGTCATGGTGCTACAGATTATCAATACTATGATAATAAATGTAATAATGTACATGGTCAGGGTCAAAGTAACATTATAATCTTTTGTTATTACAATACTATGCTTAGATACCAAAGACTTACCAATAACATGACACGATTATATGTTTTGAGAGAATTTGACACCTGGAACATGACTAAATATTACACCAGTCTACTGTTCAAAGATAATAGTGTAATACTAAACAAAACTGTGTTAGGTAACAATTCTGTATTTGGATCTGATGTGTTTGAAGCATACATTGATAACGATAAGTTTCATGGTATAACACGATCATGGATGCAAGTAAATACAAGAATGCTTAATTCACTACTGAGGTATACTTACATACCCAAAAATGCATATATTGATAACCTTGTGAGTATATGTTATAATTGTCAAGATGACAGACATGGTATATCATACAGTTATGAACCTTGTAATAATAAATCTTTGCACTACAAAGGTAATACTATCTACAGTGTTAACTATCAGATTGGTGACGAAATTCGGACTACTAACTGTTATGATAATCAAAGATGTTATCGTTGGTTCACAGAATTTAAAAATGGTGCTGTTAAAACGAGAACACTGTACTACAACAAATCTGCTATAAAACAGGATGATGCGATTGTAACTATGTACCTCGGTTTATACCTGTTGTGTCGTGGTAACTATGTTATATGTCATGATGATAAGGTTAATCGATTCCTATCCTACTTTGATGTATTACCTCCTGAAATTGGGGAGTTAATACTGTCCAAACTTACGACCAGTAAGAAGATTAAAATTAACAAAACATTCTGTCTCATTGGTGCCAACTTGTTGTATCCACAAATGATTTTTTAACATATATACTCGTTGACACAACATATATACATTCAAACACAACTACACTTATGTAGAATTAACATACCATCCCAGATGGTATATACTTTTAATACTTTTCGTACAAGATTGTAACCTAGTTACATTGGTATAAACAATAACCATAAATGTAGATAAGTAACTATACTGTTGTAATGATAATTGTATTACTACTTGATATTTGTGGTTGGTTGATTACACAGAAAATAAGTAATTGTACTATTAAGGATAAGTAATTGTACTATTAAGGATAAGTAATTGTACTATTAAGGATAAGTAATTACCAAGATAACATTACATAAATGTAAATATATAATGTTATCTTGGTAATGATATAGTATCTAACATTTTGTGATCCTAAGGATAACGAGTAACATGTTTTTGTTTGTTTATATAATCTTATCTGTATAAACACATGACAGGCAATGTAACTACGTAATGATACATTTATGTTCTTGTGTAATCTCATAAGCGAAGCAGGTGTTTGTGAGTCCAAGACTCACAAAAGGCTAATATTTGTGTAAGCAAAACTCACCACAAATATCATGTGGTTTTATTGGTATATTTAAATAGTAAATACTTCAAATAGACTAACATGTCATGCACAATATTTGTGGATGGTTAAAAACACAACTGTTATGTAATATTGTACACAGGCAATTAGATATACTAACTATTGTCACTGTAAACAATAATGTACTTACTTTATGTCAACAAGTATAATGTATTCATAATATTATTAAGTGATAGTGGAATAAATTAAGAATTGTTTACTGTAAACAATTATTAGATAATTATGTATTAAGTGTTACCAATATATAATATGGTTAAACAGTTTAAATGTTATACAGGAGAGAGATAAAACAATATATAACACAAAATAGTTATGTTACAATTTTATGTTGATCAAATGAACTTACACATGTTTTAATATGTTAATTACCTTATTTTAAGGTAATAATAAAAATTATTGTTAATAATGGATTGTTGAATACAATGGTTGTTAACTGTAATAACCAAATCTAACTGTTGGTGACACCTTGATAAAACCTTTGTTGTCACACAGTAGATATCCTAACTCAATCATACGATTAATATAATTTTGATGCATGTAATAGTAATAATCACGTGGAACACCAGGTGTGCATATTGCGGTTTTAACTATTCTGTCAATGACAAATTTAGTTTGTTGAAATGTACGATAGTTGGCTGCACAAAGAATAGGTTCTACTACTGAGGCCACACAAATTAAATAATCGTTATTACTATCTTGGTCGTTCTTACCAAATGGACAAACAATGTTATGATTGGATAACTCTTGGTTAATGACAATATTAATATAATGTGTTGTTATGTTATGATGTATATTTTGTATGTGACTTACACACTGACTGACCAAACTTCCAGCTCCCAAATTTAACTCATTCAAGCATTTTATTAACAGGTCACTAATATTATCATCCATTTGCTAATTAATTCACACAGTAAACAAAGGTAAATATTTTTGGTTATTGACTCTAGATGAGATATAAATTTCAACACATCATTAAACAGTTGTATCACTTTGTTCAGGGTAGTAGTGGAATTGCCCTACTAACATAAGTTAAATAACAATCTAAACATCTGTTTATGTGTATTGTATTTATGTACTATACATACTTTTACAGTACATAAATACAATACACCAACAACTCTATTGTTTGTGAATCCATGTCTACTACTGTGAATGACAACATTGCAAACTCATAAATTCTTTTATTTATATCTCAACTCATTCACTTACCAATTGACACAAAGTTGTATATATCATGACAATAAACGCCAATTATTAAAACAATTAGTCAACAAGATGTTTTTAGCGAAAGATCTTAAACGATTCCAAACATTAAAATAAAGTTAAAATTAAGTGTCAAATTAATATAAAACAATATTATATTAATGTTTGGAATCGTTTAAGATCTTTCGCTAAAACATGTTGTCATCCAACAAACACATATGTACTCCAACTGTTTACAAGTTTAGCTTGTAAATAACCAATATTTGTAACTACCAACATCACAACATACTATTAATGTTATGAACAATATAATTTTGTGTATTGACACATGTTAACATCAAGAGATCGAGTGGATTGAAGATGTCAGAGAGGCAAACATTATGATTGTACATATTAAATATTTAAGTTAGGGTTAGAGTTTAAAAGTACCAACTTTAATATTATTTATTTGGAAACACTTGTGTAGTACACATGTATTAGTAATATTATAAGATGTTAATAACACTTGTATTTATGTAATTATATATTTAACAAGTAATAAATGTAATGTATGTTATTTACCAGTTAAATAAAATATGGTCAGAATATTTTACCCATAACAATATACTATACAGAACCAAAATGCCAGTACATATTGTTGTGAATCGTAAAATTAAACAATGGTGTAGTTGTTCCAAGAACGTAAAGTTAGTACATCATTATTATCTTTACATCATATGATGTGGTAATTATATATTGTAGTGGTATTTTACACATTATAATAATATGTAACTGCTACATATTTGTATACAACTGTTATGTTTACAACTATTTGGCTCAAAACATAACGATTGTATATGTTTTTAGTAAACTTGTATTTTCTGGTATGGTTAAACTTCTTTCTCAACCAAAATAAATATTAGGTATCTTAACATTTAAACTATTTACGGATTATGTTTAACGTGTATTGTTACAACATGTAAAATATAAACAAAAGTGGAAAGAATTACATTTAATTGTTACAACCATAAAATGTAGTATGGTAATATTACACATGGTTTTAATTCTTGACAAATGTTTATAGTTACCACTGTTATTTTGGGTTAGGATTAAATTATATAACAACATATAATATGTTGTTGTTGTCATCCAAATCACAACAAAGTATGTATTGACCAAATAATAAATATAACTACATCTTGTAACTACAGTTATTATTGTTGTTTGTAATAATATACATCTATACTATTGTTACACATAACATAAAATGTTAAACTACATTTTTGTGACTGTATTTATGTATATGTTATAAGTGATATTGTCACTAACACCAAATTAGTAGTATAAAGTAAATTTGTAGTATAATGTTATGTTCTATCATGACAAAATCAATCCATTCACCCAATTTATTATGTTACTAATTATATGTATATGTGTTCACAACAAGAAAATACCAAACAGTAAAATTTATACCACACAACAATATTATGTTTAACATTGGTCAACACATGGTAACCTAATTATTGTTATTAATACCATACCATATGATATGGTATTTAAATTGTTTCTTGTTATCATTGACAGTATACAATACTTTAAATACATTCAAACAAGAATCTGTTATAACAAATTACTCCAACATCGAAATGTTTGTTAATTACATAACCGTGATATAACTATATCATACAATAATAATATTACAAATGGTGTTTACTTTAAATTTAAATTGTATGTCTTCTTATTTACATATATCTAACTCTAGTTGTATAATTATATATGTGTCATTATGTATATTGTCATAAACAATATAGTTTGTATGTTTACATGTTCATATACAAAAAGTGCGTAACGATAAATCTGATGATTAGGTATATTTAGTGGTCAGGTGCCACTCGGGATAAAAACTAGACAATGTTGGACTCGTGTGTACAACTCAAAAGGCATATTAGACAGCTGAAGAGTCAAAATCAAAGAGATTTTTGGTCATTATGTATATTAGCTGGTGATAATATTAGTAATAATGTACTTAGTAATCCCAATTTGTCTCTTGACAAGATCGAGTTGATAATTAAATACAATCAAACAACACATACCATATATAGAACATTACATGAAGCGGTAAACCGATTGGCACACAGAATAGTACAAAAGACATCGTCGTTGATGACATCAACATTAACTTACATTCTAACAATATTGTTTTTTGTACCACAACATGTTATCCAACTTATAACAACAAATGTCCACAGTGTGATACCAACTTTTGTTACTGGTATTATTACCTGTATTGGTACTATTACTGGTACTGTTGATGATAACAATTATAAATGTAGTCCATGTATCAAAATGGTTCTTAATCAATATGCATGGTGTTTAATATTGTCAAATCCCAATGTTACATTGGAGTTTATTCATAAGTATAACATTGTTGCAAAAGCAGGTAGGCATGCATATACATATTTGTCTTCAAATCCAAATGTTACGGAACAGTACATACTTGAGCACATAACAGAAGCATGGTCAGATTGGAGGTTAGTATTTAACAATAACATTTCGATACAATTTTACATTAAATATAAACATCTAATGTGTAATAAGATGGGTTACAGCTTTCTATTTCGATTGGAGTGTCATCCTAAATTAACAATTGCTGATATAAGACAATATGGTGTTAAATGTTGGAACTCAGTATCGAATAATCCAGCTATTACAATACAGGATATCATTAACAATCCAGACTTGCCCTGGGTGTGGAGATATGTAACCATTAACCCAAGTGTCACCCAGGAGTATATAAACTCAAATCCACATTTGCCCTGGGTTCATGATATGATAATTATGAACCCTAACGTGAGCTTCGATTATCACCAAACACAACCTTACTTTTATCGTCAATATAATCTCGTTGGTCCTGTTACATCAACTATTTATGATGATATCAACCGTAACAACATTAAATATGAAAACTTATCGTCTGAACGACATTTGAATTTACAATTTGTTATTAACAATATCAATAGAAATTGGCATTGGTACACTATCTTTGGTAACCCATTTGATGGTAATATCAACAGGTTACAATTACAGCTTAATAGATTGAGAATAGCACTTGCCAAACAGTTCTACTGGAATGCCATTGAAATCATGTCCAAACCCCCGCATGGCTACTACTTCCTCAATGACTTCGAAAGTACCATCATATCATCATGTCCTGATGATACCAAGAAACAACTATTTCACCAATTAAGGAAGGAACGGCGTCATCATGACATCGAACGTATATTCATGCAATAACATTGTAAAATGTTATTTATAACAGTATACAAATTTATACATTTGCATTTACAAATGTACGTTATATAATATAACGTATAAGTATATATCTACCTCTCATTATTATACCAATAAGTATTATAATTTACAAAATACGTATAAATTTGATTTATACCATATCTTAATCCATATTGTAATAGTAATTTATATAATAAATATAAAGAGTATATGTATTTAACAATATTGTATTATAATATTGTATTGTAATATTGTATTGTAAAATTGCATTGTAATATTGTATTGTAAAATTGCATTGTAATATTGTATTATGTGGATAAGATAAATTATTTACATGCATAAATATGTATATATAATATATAGACATAAATAAGTAATAGGTGAGTAAGAATTAGTTAACATGAGGATAGATGATGGGAGAGAGAGGAGACGAGAGAAGTGGGTGAATTTTATACATCAGGTTGTAATTTAGATTTTGTTGGTAATGTCAGTAACAAACTTTTTTTATTGTACTGAATATCTATGAGTTAAGTGTAAAAATATATTATGTTTTTTTATTTGATAGTCAAATAAATAGTAACTATAAATTTATGTTTGGTTCTTATAATATATTTATTAACCATTTAATATATAAATTATATTTAATTTGCATTACTGTTGGTAAATCTTGATCTTGATGTCTAGGATATATATATATATATATATATATATATATATCTATAATTAGATAAACTTCTAATTTGGATAAAAGAAAAGGGTAACTGGTAAAAAATAAACTATAAACAAACTATAATATTACAATATACTATTGTAATCTAGATCTAATATAAATTATGTATTAACAATAATAATAATACATATGATTACTATCTTTACTACAACACAAAATTTTTGTGTTGGGATTTCTTTATTAAGATATAAAATATTTAAACATTTGTGGGGGGAGGAAGGATGGGGAAGGAGGAGAGAGAGTAGGGGTTAATATTTATTAGTAAAAATATAAGCAACAAGTTAGTATAATAATTAATGCAATATTTTCTTATTCATAGTAAATATTGCATTGAATATAATATGCAATTATGTTCAATCATCATGTTAAATTATTTATAACACGGTTGTAAAATACATATAATCTTCTTGTTTTACATATTTAAGATTGAGTTTGTTTACTCGTATTTTTAAATGTGGTACAGTTAACATTGTTATTTAAGTTAAAATCTTTACTGATAGGTTAAAAGTTAAAAACTATGGGTAAAAGTAATACTACAAGTTAACGTTATGTGTAATAGTCATTTTTTTATATAAAGAATATATTATGTAAACGTGTTGGTGAATATAGAAGGGAATATGTTAGTATATTATACTTATTAAATATTTATGTATCTGTGAATGAGTGGGGTACATTAAATAAAGTTTATATCTTTATATTTTTAGTACAATTACATGTTATTTGTGTAAACAAAACCATCCACAAACTTCATGTGAGAATATAAACAATAAATAATATAACATACTCGCATTCTCACATGAAGTTTGTTGATGGTTTTGTCTACACAAATAACATGTAATTAATTACATATGTGATGTGTATCTCCTTCATTTTCAATGCATATCTTAGCGTGATTACATGAAATTCGTGTATTCAATTACCCACGGAAATTATGTAAATTATAGTGATACATATTCGTAAGTTTACATAATTTCCGTGGGTAATTGAATACACGAATTTCATGTAATTAACCACAAATTTAACCACAGATTTAACATAGTACTTTTCATGTATTCTTTTATTCCTTCCTTATATAGTTACAACCATTACATTCTTAGAATGTAATTCTTAATATTCTCTATATTACATAACTGTTATACTATATATATAGTATAACGTATACTAATAAGTTATTTTATCTCATATAGTTATATATATATATATATACATACATACATATATATATACATACATACATACATACATACATTACATATAAAAAATATAACAACATTTATTATATCTTTATCTATATTATTATATTTAAATATATGTATAATTTAAAACTCTAATTAACATGATTGTAATAATTTATATAGTTATAAATTATTACAATTATATAATATGGTTAATAATATAATAAATATAGTTATAAATAATATTTAAATAAATGTATATATGTTATGTAATAGTATATTACATCTTGTAGATGTAATTTAATTGATACTCGTTTGATAATATTTATATTTATGTTCATATGTAATTATATATTATATTTAGTTATTACGTATGTATGTATTAGTAGTATTAAAATATTATGATTATAGTATTAATAATACATTTTTTAATGTAGTTCTAATATAATTTCAGATACAGTATTAAGAATGTATTCCATGTCCAAGATTTGTACATTTTCATTCAAAAACTCGTAGTATACGTTAGGTAATCCCCCTCCCTCCTCCCTCCTCTCTCCCTCCTCCCTCCTCATCCTCATTTAGTGTTAAATACACTAGTTGATTGATGTCATACTGTAAATAATCATTAGATGATTTTTCAACTATATTGTCTCATGTGAACTTGTAATAGTATTTAGGAAACCGAACATAAAATATATCTTCGTTAGTTTTTATGTTTATAATTGGTCATTAAATGTATTATAATATATAATATATGGTAATGCTGCTCCGGATTCGAATTTGTAGTATTATGGGTTCATAATACGTATTTGTCACTGAAATTTTTGTTTGAGGTTATGATGATAATGAAGATAATTGTGAAAGTGAAGATGAAGATAATCTCGGTGTTTGTGATAATGGTAATTGTTGCAATGAAGAATTATTATTATTATCAACAATTACCATTATCACAAACACAGAGAACAAGTTCTGAATTTTATAACGACATTTGTGAAGTTGAATATTCGACTGTATCTGTATATTGTTGTTGTTGTGGATACGACTCAACTACATATCCAAAATGCGAGTAATTTTTCTCAAACCCATATTGTTTTATAATAAATAATATACATATAGCTTAGTGATATATATATAATTGTAATTTTATTTGCAATATAATATGTCATGTTATGTAATAATAATTTTTATGAGATTGTGTATTTGTGTGTATGTATGTATAAAATGATATAATTATAATTGTTATAAAAGTGTGTTGTGTTATCCAAAAGGATAAAAAAGAATAGATATGGATTGTCAAAATATAAGTATTGATGAGTATGCAAAGATTAGTCATGAGTATGTAAAAACTAAACAACATATTTGGAGAAAACATGTCGAAGAATATAGTATCCGTAACATGTTTGGTAACATGATTGGTAACAGTAGAGACATTAATGTCCTCGAGTTGGCCTGTGGTGCTGGACATTACACAAATAAACTGTGTAATGAATGGCAAATCGCTAAATCTGTGTTAGCAACAGACTTATCACCCGACATGATCGATATTGCTGTCAAAACTTATCCTGATGACATTAAAATGCAATTCCGAGTGGAAGATGCGTGTTGTCAACGACAGTTTATTCATCAGCACACCTTTGACATTGTATTTGCTGCTTACTTGATTAATTACTGTTGTAATTATGATATGCTGTTACAAATGTGTACTACAATCAAGATGAACTTAAGACCTGGTGGTAAATTCATTTCTGTCAATGATGGTTGTCACCATGATGTCAGTGCATATGACAAAATTCCCGGTTTCAACAAAGTCTTAGCCAATGGTGATGATGGTGAACGTGTAGACTTTTCACCAATTACCATTGAGCTGTCAGATCCATTTGATATTATTAACGTTGACAAAAATGTTTGTACATTCACTAACTACTGGATTTCGAAAGCTACCATTGAAAAAGCATTCATCCAGACTGGATTTGACACAGTCTGTATTATCCCTGTCACTCGCTCATGTCATGAGGATGACTATTGTCCGTGTCGTCATTATGTTGACAATCAAGTTATCTGTATGATCTTGGCTACAGTTTAACATATTATTATTATCATCATTATCATAATCATTATCATTACAATACAAAACATAAATATATCGTGTTGTTGTAAATGAGAGAAAGATGGATGAAGAGTGTGTATATCATATAGTAAAAAAATATTAACCGAGTTAATATAATTATTGTTTAAAATCATTAATATTATTATATATTATGTTAATAATGTAAACTGTAAATAATACATAATATTTGTAATATACCGTATAATTAATATTATGTTGTTTATGTATATTAAATAGTAAATATATAACAATTATATATTTCTATGTTTAATATATGATCAATATGTTATCAACACTTAAATATATGTATATAAACAATAATATTTAAATGATATAGTACAAATTAATTATGCTAATACTATTTTTTAGTAGTTAACTATGTATATATATAGTACATACTTAATACTTTATTAATTTGTTTCTATATCTCTCTCTTCTATCTTCAATATCCTAAAAAATATTACACAAGCATATTGATAAGATAAGTTATTGTTAGATACTAGTAATAATATGAAGGTTAGTTAATATATTGTACTTATATATTCACATAATTTTCGTGGATAGTTAAATACACGTATTTTATGTAATTACATATATTTTGTTGTTATAACTATTGTATATAGTTTGTTTATGTGACAAGAGAGAGAGAGGTAAAGAGATGTAATATTTACAAATATTGCATATATCATATTATATGGTATCTAATTAACATTAATATTTACTATTGGTGTTTAACATTATCAATAATATTAATAACTGTATGAATACATAATTATATGTGAGTGAAGTTAAGAAGAAACATTACTTACAATGTGTGATTAACATTATTGTAAATAATGTATATGTATATATGTATTCAATACCAAAGTTTATACATAAGTGCTGGTGGAAACAGTATAATTTACAAATTAAATTTGTAAACAAGAGAGAAAACATTATATTACTAGTACATACTGGAATATTGTAATAATGCTAGTATTTCTATATAGGTTAATATTAACATATTGATACAATGTATGTATGTATGAAATTATGGTTAAATATAATAATAATAAATAATAATATACATTATTTAAACAATAGTAATTATTTATCTCTATCTAATAAGTATATATTATATAATTGTATAAATACATAATTATTATGTATTATTAGAGCAGCCATCCCCCCCCCATCCTTTCAGTATATTGTTTGTAATGAGAGTTAATAAAAGAACTTAATTTCACAAAAGACCTACACAAATTTTATATATTCATACAAATATAAAACACAAGTAATTATGTAATTTTAATGATAAAAATATGGGCAATTACATGATTATCGTGTAGACAACTCACCACGATAATCATGTGATAATTAGTATACTATCTCCCTTCTCTCTCTCTCTCTCTTTCTATCTCTCTATTTGGTAACAAAATATTAAAAATACATGAGATAAAGGTTATTTTGGTTATGGTAATGTATCGTATACAACTTTGACATTGCTGACAGGAGTGTAAATTTGGGCTGGAATTAAATTAAATGTGTATCAATACAATATTGTTTTTCCGGATATACCAAAATTAGTAATTTACAGCGGTTTTATAATATTTGTTGACTTTAAGATTTTTGACACCATATTTTAATATTATGTTCCCGAAATATGGGAAAGGTAGAAAGAGTGGGAGAGAGAGGAGAAGAGGAATTAAGATAGGGTAATAAAATTAGTTAAGAAAGTATAACGCGTATTACATGAGAAAGAAAAAGTGTGGAGAAAGGGAATAAAAATGAGTGAGTTATTCATATATACAATTTTGTTATATTCTCTTCTACATTAAAATGAATGGATGTATTAAATATTAAAATGGTAAAATACATATATAACATATAAGTATTATACTGTTGATAGTACTTGTATAGTTACATGATTATTGTGGATCGTTAACTACACAAATTTTATGTAACTAACCATAATATGGTTCAGGTAAAAAACCATAAGAACCTTATGAAAATACTTGTTTGTTATGATAATAATTACATAATATTTGTGTAATTAACTATCCACAATCACCATGTAACTATACTAATAAATATCACAATTAATTACATGTTTCAATGGTAGAGAGGGTTTACATAAATATGTAAATATGTAAATATTATTATTAACGTAATATTTATATATTTTTATTACTATCAATCCAGATATTACTTGTTTTTATATTGATGATAATTTATTCACAATGAATAAATTACATATAATTTATATTACTACATATATAAATAATAAACTTAATTATGTATATGCAGTAAACATTTTTATGATAGGTGTTTAAAAAGTAACTCTACACGACACAGTTGTAATTTAATACAGTATTAAATTAAAGATAGAAATTAACGGTAAAAGATACATATTTGCATATTTACATATATATATATATAGTCAGAGTTGTAATTTGTAACCTCCAAAATGTTATATTATTTTTTCTGTACATACATAGATATGTAAATATAGTATATACTTATGTATTAATGTTGTAGTTTACAAATTACATATTATATACATTAATTGTTATAAACCAATGGTTATACCTTAAATAATGTACTTTGAATCACATATATAATAAGTATCACAATTTATAATATTAACAATAAAATGTAATTATGTATGATATAGTATTGTTGGTGACAGATATATACATCTTAGTATATAAGTAGTGAAATAAAGAGAAGAGTAAATGATGGAGTATCATCACTAAATCTTTATTATGAGAACTAAACAATGTATCTTTGTTTAACTCATCTCAAATAGGTTAAAAATCCAACACACCTTAGAGAAATTAAAATTATGTAGGAGTAAGGTTAACCTACCTCTGAGGGATTAATATACTGATCTACAAGATGTAAAGATATTCATGCTGTACATGTGCATCTTGTTATCATTTGATGATGACAAATTACACAATTAGAAAAAGTTTACAGATGGTAGTTATGTGTTTAATGTTAACACACATATTAAACATCATCAGATATACACTAGTTTATAATGATACATGAATGATTAACACATTACATATCATATTGAGGAACATGTCACGTATCCTATACTTACGCAGTATGTTTTCATATGGTTACAGTTGTAAATAACATGAAAGCAGAAATACAACTAAACATATATATATATCTTCTGTGTCTATCATAATTACATTAATCTACTGGATTTACATTGTAATAATATACTATATATTATTAACTCGTGTTGTTTACAATAATCTACCTCACTACAGTAAACATACAAAAACAAATGCATAATAAGAGTTATATTTTTTTATTAAACTCAACAACGGTTGCAAATACTGTAGTTTGGGAAAGGTTAGAGATATAAATTACATTCCAACTATAGTATTTTCAACTACTAATGTATGTCAATATTGTATATACAACAGTTATAATAACATTAACAACAGTATATAGAGTATTAGTATCCTGTCCCAACCCAGACTATGTTACCGATTATCATACAAATATACAAATATACAATTTATGTTCAAACAGTAAACAATTGTTTATTTTGTTACATTAACATATAGTTTTAGTTTCTTTGAAAACACCATTACCTGTTTTCCAATTTGGAATTCCAACATAAGTAACTACTGAATTGTAATAATTTGACTAACTACCCATGTTCTCAATAACACATAATACATTTTACATTCCTTGTATGTGGAAAATCAAACTACTAACCATAATAACAATGTAATTATACATTGCTTCTTCAAATGAAATAATACTACATATTACAGTTACAATTATAGTTATAGTTATAACAACATACTACTGTTATCGTTAAATTAGTAAAACGTATATTTCTATTGCAGTATTGACAACACATTTGTTATAAAATTAGACAATACATGTTGATTATTAAGTACAATCTTTACTACTACAACTTATTTTAACACTTACTAATTGCGTAAGAGAGAAAAATTGAATATTTGTATAACAAACAAGCAAAAACACAACTAACTATGAAGCGTATTTTCCATTTCGATGTTAACAGGACTATTATTGGCACAGACTCAACGGATGACATTTCGCTACTCAGCACTGTAAAACAGTGTATTTGTTGCAGTATCGATGTTGATGGTAATTTTTTGACCCATAAGTCAGGCAAGGACAATTACTATCAACACCTCAAGGACAATAACAAAAACTATAAGGAGTTATGTGAGTCAGTGCTTGACACATTTCCTCAATACCAGCCTCTCGTTCCCCAACTGATAGATGTTTTCAGTCAGGGACTATTCCCCTCTTTCCGTCAGGTATTAACAATGTATCCTGAGGATAAGATTGTCCTCCGAACTTTTGGTCATGATGGACCTGAGGTTATCAAGGATCTGCAACCTATGAAATTTGTATCCTTCCAAGCAGTATGGACTGGCAATGAAGTATCCTTCCGTAGTTCAGATGGTAATCTGTATGAAATGGAGGAAGTCCTGACTATGGATAGTCATATCCTCATTGTCGACAATTACAAGCACTGGAACAAAAATGGTAGAAGTAAAGAGGTAGGTAAGATCATCAAATCGCTACCTGGTGTAATCCAAATTGGCTTTGACGACAACGACTGCATGTCCACGGTTGGTGACAACGTATATTTCTTCCAAGTCAACACCATACTGGCTGCTATTAACAGTAGCCTTTTCACTGACATCATTCGCACCGTTACTGGTGACTAACCCCTC
>Ga0302300_1000829_pt1 | contig 19437 bp, 9 predicted proteins | sample III_Palsa_E1_1_FD_198756 | JGI IMG/M metagenome (GOLD analysis project Ga0302300, IMG submission 198756) | Peat permafrost microbial communities from Stordalen Mire near Abisko, Sweden - III_Palsa_E1_1 | ecosystem: Environmental > Terrestrial > Soil > Palsa > Peat permafrost | place: Sweden... | reverse complement strand
AAACAATATGTAATAGTTATTACATGTATAATTGTTACAAACGAGAATATATGTATATATTACTTTAATATACAATTTGTGGTTAGTATGGTATATTAAAATAATATCTGTTCAAAAATATGTAAACTATATTCTATAGTTGGAAGGGAAAGGAGGTAGAAAGAGAGGTAGAAAGGATACTAGTAGAAGTAAAGAGTATAAACATGTAATGGTTACATGTTGTTATCTTAACAATGGTATGTTTTTGTTGTAATTTTACATAACTTAAACAAAATAATATATGTTGGTTTTAATGTTATCCATTACAACAGTATGCAATCTTATATTATTTAAACATAATGTTATTGTTGAGATGATAATGTTACATTTTAGAGTGTACTAAACATGTATATGTATACTAGTGATACTAAGTATGTTGAAATAGAGGTAAAAATACAACACTACTAATTTGTTGTGTGTTCAATTATACTCAATTATAAAATTATGTAATTTTTATTGTTGGTATTATTCATGTCATAATATAAAATTATAACACTCTCGATATATTTCGAAGTTTTTGTATGAAATATACCACTCATGTTGATAACAAAAAATATGGTGTATAGTATAACAAGTAATGATAAATAGTATGATAGTAATAAGATTATTATATCTAACATATGTTTATGTTTATGTTTATGTTTATGTAAATCATAATACATATGTGCATATTTTATTACCAACATATAACACTCATATGGTCACATGATATCAGTGGATGGTTACCTCCACTGTGCTCGTCACAGATTTTATGTAAGTATCCTTGGTACTTTTGGTATTAAAGACATAAAATAACCATATAAGGTCTTATTGTATTAACATGCAGTCCGTGCAAACAACCATCCACAAATATTACGTGATTATAGTTACACGAATAAGTGAGTAATTATACATATACAAATTATACATCACAATAAAATTGTATATGTAAACAAAATATGTATATACAAATAGTGAGAGAACCCCAATTTATGGTGATTATGGTAACTTTACTTTCTTTGACGATGTTTTCTTAAACTCGTCGAGTTTGACGATGTTTTCTTAAACTCGTCGAGTTTGACGATGTTTTCTTAAACTCGTCGAGTTTGACGATGTTTTCTTAAACTCGTCGAGTTTGACGATGTTTTCTTAAACTCGACGAGTTTGACGATGTTTTCTTAAACTCGACGAGTTTGACGATGTTTTCTTAAACTCGACGAGTTTGACGATGTTTTCTTAAACTCTACCCAAAATCCCAACACCACAACTATCTCATTGTTATTATAGTGTTAAAAGACTTATCAAAGTAACGCTGCATAAACAACTATCAATAACAGAAATGTTTATACTTTATATACTATATATGTTAAAATATAACAATACAAAAATATTAATTACTTAATAGTAACCAAGTCACTATTTATATAAACACAACTAAAAATATGTTCAATGATATATATATATATATATGTCTCTTTCTCTGGTGAAAAATAGGTTACGTTGAATAACAACATTATCACGATGACATGATGATTATGCAGTTATAATTACAACGGTAAACATTTTCATACAAAGTTAACATCTTTCAAATAAATGTTAAAATTACGAAGAATAATATTTACAGTATTAAAACTACTATTACTACTATTATTTTATATATCATTAACATATTATCTTTACATTATTAAGTAAAAATGGTATGGTTATAAACTATACAATGAACACACACATTAATAGCATTAGTTGTGTTAAGTTAGGAAAGATTGTGACACTATTATTTTGTTGTATGTACTGATCATATCCAATTATGGAAATGCATAATTTTATTGTTTTTATTTCAACCATATATTACAAAAATATACCAAAAATAGGTTATACCAAAAATTTTATGTAAAAATAAGTATTTAGTGTAATAGTAATTATACTGTATATTCTAACGTATATTGAAATATATATTACCAGCATAGATTTCATAATAGTAATCTTATTACTATTTTTAACATAACATTTGTATAAATATTAAAGTTGTATCCTTATGATAATACTGTTATAGTATTGTTATAATATTATCATATCATTTAACATGTTACTCCTTTATATATTTATATTTTACATGTTATATAGTAGTTACTGCTATTGACATAATATCAAGTAGTAATCTAATTACTACTTCACAACATTTACACTTTTATTTATTTCTATTATCTATCACGTATATATATACTTAACAATTAATATGTTAGTGAACAGAGTTATTTTACACAAAAATTTTTGGTATAACCTATTTTTAATATATTTTATATTATGTGGTTAGAGTCAAAAAATGGTAAAGTTGTATAATGTTATAATTGGAGGTAATTAGTATACAAAGTAACCACACTTTACACAAGTAACAATATTTGTATTAATGCTTAAACTTCACAGTATAAAAAAGTGTAAGTTTAATTTCATCTGAGAAATATTAATATTGATGATCACATTATAGTGATGTAAATTACATAGTCGGGGGGGGGTTGGGGGTGAGAGAAGATGAGAGAGACAGAGAGAGTGAGTGAGTGAGAAGAGAGGTGAAGATGTAAAATAAACCAAGAGAAGAAATTAATGGTGGAAAAGAGAGATAGAGAGAGATAGAGAGAAAGAGTAATAGGAGTGATGAGGAAATAAGGAAGACATATTAATAACACGGTGTGGAGAAATATTAATTTAATACATGTTATTTTTTACTATAGTTTAAATATTTGTAATATATAGGTAATATAACATATAACATATAACTATTATATATTAAGATTAACATTTTAGTATTTATACAGGTTATATTTACAATTAAAAATAAGATAATATCCACACTATAATATATAATGTGTTCAATAATTTTATTTTAGTATAAAACCTTTTGTATTTACTACATGCTATAGTGGGATATTGTCTTACTTTATAATTACAGGTGATATTTTGGTTTGACATATTTTTGGTTTTGGTGGAAAAATATGTCAAACCAAAATGTCACCTGTAAAATTAAAGGTAAGTAGTATACCACTATACAGTATAGAATACTCAATACAAGATTTTACTTTAAAATCTTTTTATACTCACTAACTATTATAACTATATATTATCTTACTTTAAAATACAGGTAAATCTTGGTTTGACATATTTTTGGTTTTGGTGGAAAAATATGTCAAACCAAAATATCACCTGTAAAATTAAAGGTAAACGATACATTGCTATAGTATATACTGTTCTCAATACAAGATTTTAAAGTAAAATCTTCTTATTTCCACTATACTCTATAGTTGGGTATTATCTTACTTTATAATTACAGGTAAAATTTTGGTTTGACATATTTTTTCACCAAAACCAAAAATATGTCAAACCAAGATTTACCTGTAAAATTAAAGGTAAGTAGTATATTACTATACAGTATAGAATATTCAACATATATTTTTAGTATAAAACCTTCTTACACCTATTAACTATTATAATGATGTATTATACAATTCTATAGTTTATATTTTTGACATTATAATAAAAATTATACAAATTTTGGTACCAACCAAAAATTAGTATAAAGTCAACTAATTATAATAACAATAAATATATTATCTATCATATAAACAATAAAAATATATAATGTTATAATGGTGGAAGTTAATTATACTATCTATTTGTATTATACACAATATTATAAATAGTGGAAAGGAAAAGGAGAGGAATGGAATAAGATGGAATATTGCATGTAACATGCAATATACATTATAAATAGATACAGAGTAAAAATGTGTTGGTAATAATATTATAAAAAAATATATACTAATGTGTTTATTACCATATTGTAAGGTAATACAATTATTGACTGGATTAATTATCACTACTCATTTAAAACATAAGTTTCTGTTGGTATACAAGATTAAATAGATATGACATTACATTTAATTTGTAAACAGTATTGTTTTAAATAAGTAAACATATAATAACATCTTACCTAAATTGTTACTTTGTTGTTACTTTGTTGTAGTTGTGTCTGTGTATATATATATAGACAATTATTGTTTAAATTAATTGTTCATGAGTGCATAAACACGTATGTGTTATTTTTCTATGAATGAAAAAAATACCCATATAAACACATGATGTTTGTAGTTAGTTGCCTGCACAGATTGCATGTAACATGTATTGAGATTTTGTCTATAAATTCTTTTAGTGCATTTTTACATGCAATCTGTGTAAACAGTCATCCACAGGTATTGTGTAAATATACATGTTTAAAATAGTAATTAGTAATTAGTAATCTACACATATAAGTTAAAGGATATATTTATGTATATCATTTACAAATAACATAGGGTGAGAAAAATAAATAAGTACAATAGATAATTATGTATTTGTAATAACAACAGTTGAAGAAAAGAATGTATGAGAGGAGAGAGGAGAAGATAATCGTATATGTTAAAACTTTATAAATACACAACGTTATTTTAATACATACATACATATATATATATATTTTACATACAATTGCGTGATCTAAAACTGCGAGTCGGCGTCGGAGTATTTTTAATAATTTTATATAAACGCCGACTCGCAGTTTTGGATTATATACGAGAAAATACACATGTAAAATTACAGTAATAAAATATAGGTTTATCACACACATTGTGTGATTGTGTAATTGTGTGATATTGGATTAATGCTTAATTCATATACTTACATATTTTTTACTGGTTTTTGGTATATTGTAAATGTTACAAATATGTACTTTCATAGTAAGAGATAATTAACATATAGGGTTATAATAAATGTTATATAATTATTATTTTGTTATTTCCAATACATTTATATGTATATGTATATGTATTAACGATAATTGTAAACAACAATGTATAATGGATATCATATACATTATGAATATAATAAAATCCAAACAAAAATATTTTATGTATAAAAAATATGTATCCTTTTGTAATTCCTGAACCCACAGTATGTAATGGACGAGTAAAATTGTGGGTCACAGAACCAATGAAAAGGTTGAGTTCAACTATTACCAGTAGTAAATATGATATTGAATGCAGTGTTAATTTAACCCCTGTTTCGTATAGTGGTAATTATTATATTCATGGTGCTAGTTGTTATTTAGGAGGTGCACCAATTAAAGTTGTACCATGTGATGAAAAACATCTTATGCTCACTATGGAATTTAAAACTAACATTATACCTGACGACTTACATAAGCTTATCAATGAGGTGGATGAGACAGGTAAACAACTTGATACATATCACGTTCATAAATTAAAACAACAAGTTATCCATAAAATAGGATGGTATAAAAAACCAGGTTTTGATGCTGCTTTCGCAGCATATAAAAATATGGTTCCTACTATAACTGAGGCCAAATTTGCATATGTAGACGCTTATGATCCTGATACCAATGAATATCACGATCAGTATTTGGGGCCTAACACATGTTTCGTTGATAAATTACCATATACTGGTGATGATAATTGTGTGGTGTGCACTAATGAAATTGACTATGTGGAGACTGGTGTGCACCATATAACAATAAGCATTCTTAGTCAGAACATTGATGATAACTCCACCACTCTCAAATCTATACTCGTCGGTGAATAACACCCCTCCCTCCCTCCTCTACACATTAATCACATCAATCCATCAACCACATCAACCAATTTATCCACGTTCATGACCAGTTATCATAATAACAAGTATATGTACATATTTATATTAAAATAGTAATTTCATTACTATTACAAAAAACAATAATAATATTAAATATGTATTTGTAGGTTACCAATACATATTTAATATTTTGAGTCGTTATAATTATACATTTATTAAAATATAATACTTATTACAATTACGATATTATCTACTTTAATTCTCTACTTCACTCAACATTAACATATGTTAATATTATCATTATCAACAATACATAATTGTTATGTATTTTATCTATTAACATAATTTCATGTTATAAATATAACTATAATGTTTATTATAATTATAACAACTATAAAATATATTGTAATGATATATTAATATATCATTACAACATTATTCATAACATATAGTTTGATATTGTTATTGTAAATAAGTAAACATGTATTAATGAAATAACATAACTTATATGAAATGTGATAGTTATATAATCATTACATATTCATTACATAATTTTTACTAGTAAGTACTTATATCTGTTTAGATATAATAATTATATTAACATTATAGTTACTGGAGTAGAAGGTGTATAGATAATTATTATTGTAGATGTAATTTATGTATATATGCGTGTATTGTCATGAAATCTGTGTATCCAACTATCCACAAACATTATGACAATACACGCATATATATACATAAATTGCTATTGTTTGGTTAATGCAATAACTATTCGTTAATACACAACATTCACAAGATTATAAATGTGTGAATATGTAAGTACCAACATCTCCTCCCCTCCTCAATGTTCTTACACTCCACATTTATAACCTGCTTCACTCTGACATATTTTTGGGTAGTAATGTTATTATATATTTAACAAGTATATAATTGTTATCATGGATAAATAATATTATATTAACATACAATTATTATATGATTACAAGATGTTCGTGGATATAATTTGCCTACACAAATATTCTGTAATTATGTTCTATTGTACCTAAGTGGAATAAAGATACTAAATATATATATACTACTTACAAAAATATGTAAAATATGTAAAATCTGTTTAACCAACATCAACTATGTATATTATTGTACATATGCAAACTACACAATTAGAATTTATACATAGTAGTTTTTTACATTAGTCGTTACGAGCAAAGGACACAATTATGTTTGTACATGTAAATTGTATTATATAATAATAATAAGATACATTAAAATAATAGTAATTAGATTACTATTGTTTCTGTAATACACAAATATTATTAATTTCATGAATAAACAAGTATATGTAATAGTATAACTATTATAAGATTACACAGTTTTAACACTTACTAGCATATTGTAGATGTTATTATTATACGGTACAAATATATTATTTTTATTGTGTTTTTCCTTTCTCCTTCCTTATTCTTCTTTGTACTTCTTTTACCTCATACATATATATATATATATATATACACAACCATCAATTCAAAAAATACTATAGTTTAAAAACTACACAATGACTGTTTATACTAAATAATATATCTTTTGGTACATAATGCTCATACACTTGTAAGTAAATGTAAATAATCTATCATTATGTTATTACATTGATAGTATTGTTGTTAATAATATAAAAAATATAATTACATTATTATGATGTAATATTGTAATAACCAACTACGTATGTTTTGAGTATATGTAATTAATGACATAGTAGATATTTGTTATTGATATGAAAGTAAAGTAGTAATTAAATTACTACACTATATTTTGTTCACACATTAATTTATGTATTTTTACTTTTCCTAAAACATGGTTAGTGTATTCTCTCTCTTCTTCTTTTTCTCTCCTTCTTTTCTCCTCTCCTCTCTTCCCTCTTCCCTCCTCTTCTTATCCATTCATAGTAGTGAACAGTTATTTTGACAAAAATTTTGTCATAACCTATTTTTGGTATAATTTTTGTTTATATGGTAAAAACCAAACAAAAAAATATGTAATGTCATGAATTGGATATATTTCACACACAGTATAATTACACTGTGTAAACAAGTATTAATATTTACACTGTTTTTGATATACAACATATAATTGTATTATGTGATACCAATAATACATTTATGTCGACAGTATATTACATACCACTACCATTGTTAACTAACATTACAATTTAATATTAAATTCTATCTATCACCCATAATATTATACTTTTATTATTCTATTGTTGTCGTGATACACACCTTTACTATATTTTATATATTTTGTATGTTAACGTACATACACATATGGATTAAGAAAATAATAAATTATGTAATTATACTTAATGAACACGACACTATAATGTTATCAAATTATCTTTGTGTGCTCTTTTACCAATGTATTTTTTGTGTTGTAATTGTTTATAACATTATGTTATAAAATACTGTAGATGTGTATATATGTTGACAAGTATGCATTTGTTATTCATAACATGTTAATGGAAACAAAAACTGTTATACATAATACATGTGTTTTTACCGTAATTTGTGGCAAATTTCTTAAAACAACTGTGATCAAAACATATATTACCAACACGAAAATAGTAGTATAAATATTATTCTAATTTAACATTGAGTGTGCAAAAATCAACGATATACTTTATTAGTTACATCACCCCCCCCCTTCTTCATCATCTTCTTTACCTTCTTCACCTTCTTCTCTTCATCCATCTACATTTTTTCTTACTTATCTTTATTACTTCTCTCTATTTTTTTCTTTTCTCATTACACAACTTACTATTACAATTACACAAAATCCGTGTAGTTCAACTAACCACAATAATCGTGTAATTATTGATCATGTAACAAATTGTAATTATTGATCATGTAACAAATTGTAATTATCGATTATGTATAATCTATTATTACACGATTATCGTGGTTAGTTGAACTACACGGATATTATGTGATTACTCGTGATATTAAATACATATACAGATGCTTCTCCTGTTTTTGTAATTCAAACCGTTCTTTCTCTTCTCTCTTCCTTAATCTCTATCCTTCATGTTTCTCTCTATTTCATTCCTTACCCATGGTTATTCACTCCCTTTATCTTGTTTTCTTGCATAATATCACGATTATTAATACGTAAAATTGTAACAAGAGTGGTATTTAATCTATATATATATTATAATTGTGATATATAAAACTTCTAGTTGTAAAATTGTATATATCCTCTATGGTTTTAATTTTGTTTATTGTATATCTTACAAGATGAAGAAATTGGATGATACATCAAATGGAAACAATGTTAATTTAAAGTTCATTCGTTATCAATTGTATTTAAAAAATATAGGTATAAAGTGTATTAAAATAGTAATCTTATTACTACTTGATATATATACGTATTGTTACAACTAGTTAATTTAGTCCTTAACAGAACACCAGTAACTAACTATTACATCAATGAACATTTATTTTTCAGGTATATTCTCTTTTTTGGTTAATATATTTTTCGACATATTCCAATATTATATAATTAAAGTATCACACAGTTAAAATTACAAAAATATCTGTCTGTAGCAAAAATTAGATATTCCAAACATGGTATATATCTAATATAACTGTTAAATAATTTATTACTGTGTTCATAACATAACAATATTATCTACTTTGGATATACTGTTGTACATGCACTGTTTAACTATTATTACAATTAGTACCTATATTTTTTACATACATATTTTTAGTTGGAGTACATATTTTTAACATGGTTTAACTTCATGTAAACCAAAACTTAACAAGGTATATTTTTACAAAAAACATACATGTATGAAATATTAACCAATATATATATATATACTCAATGTACAAAACACCTATAGGTGTGTAATTTAATTACACATTACAAGTTATAAATTACAAGTTATAAATTACAAGTTATAAATTACAAATTACTATGTATTAGTATGTAGTTGGATAAACAATGTTGTCATATAGTAGCAACGTAAATTATGGTGGTAAAGTTTATGATTATGTACATATCAATGTTATGGCTGTAATGATATTCCATCTTAGTAATAAAATTATATTAACATAGTAATTGGATTACTATTGTATGTGGTACAACAATATTTTTAATTTAACTATTTGGTAATCATACGTAATTTTAACAAAAAAATTCCGATATGGTTTAACATCGTTATTAAATATAAATAATACAAAGCTTAAATTTGTAAAAACCAATATTATATGTAATAAGATAAGATAAGAGGTGTATTATTATATGACATATACATGTATAAAATTCATTGGGCGTTTGTGTAATTAAGGTATATTTTGGTATACTTGGTATATTTTGGTTCACTGGTAAATAATGTATTGTTGTAATAACAAAAATGTGTAATATTTGTGGTTACGTACTTGTTGAGTGTGAGGTGTGTAATAGTTGTTTTTGTCGATGAGGTTGAAAAATATGATCATGATTATGTGTATATGGTAATAATTGAATTAGCAGTACAAAAAATAATGTTGGATAACTCAAAACACAAATGTCATTTACAATTTTGGCTGCTGGTAATTACATGTATTTACAGTCATGCACAGGTTGGATGACCGAGCCTATGGCTTTAGAACTATTTGAGTCACTGCTGACCATTGAACCTAGACCTATCTTTAGATGGCAAATATTCAATATATTTAGTAAATATACATTTGTTATTACAAGTGATAATACTGGTACTAACAATATCATGACTGTATACAATGAAAACAAACCTTATTGTCCATACTGGGCTACTCGTAAGACTGACAATGACATTGTTACTCACAAGTTATATGTAGAGCTCAGGAATGATTATGATCCACAGTCTGATAGGAAACCACACTGGTATTCCTACTTTGAAGGTAATAAACATTATCGTAATGAATGTCAAATTGTGACTCATAGTCGTGAATTAGACAGACCCAAAATTTTGATTTTAGAAGAGATTATTGCCATGTTCAATGATGATGATATACCATGGGTCCCACAAAAGTCATCCCATTATGCTCGAGCCGATCTAAACTCACATATTACCATTACTAGTCCCAGTCCTCTATCTGGTACTGTGTACATTAAATTTATAAAGAATACAGGTGATGTTAATGTTGATAATGTAAATAAGTTCGGCAAAGTAATGGTTCGTAATGGTCTTCAACAAGTTCGTGATGATATGGCAATGTGTTCAGCAGAATACTTGAATGGTGTACTCCATGGTAAGTATACTCGTTCTAACTTGTACAATACCAGTATTTCTAATTATTACCATGGTAAACAAATGGGTTACTGTTATAATTATAACAGTTCAAAGAACTACTGGGATCAATGTAGCTTCACCTGCCCTGAATATTCTTACTGTTTAGATTTGGATCTTGGTCACTCAATTACTATTACCACTACTAATGATGGTCATACTGATACCATGAAGTTTTACATTCCCAAAAACAGTAATAGTGAGCAATTGGAGTTTAAAACTATACCCATCAATAATGGTAGGTTGAGGATTGACCTGCATACAACCGATACAACCTTTAACATTAAAATTATTGACACTGTAAACAATAACGATATTGTTGAATTGTTTACCATTGATCGGACCACAAGTGGTAAAATTCTTATCCCTAATATGCCACTATCCCTACCAGTTAAAAGCTAAAGCATCATTGGTATACATTAACATTAACATTAACACATACCAATAACAAACATCATATACCTTTCACAAAGGTATACACATATACAAAAATACTATTGATGATGAGGATAAACATATTTTGTTTACATAATATGTTTATATCATATGGCAGTTACATGTGTCACTATGAAATTATGTAATTTTTTATTACTTTAATTTTGACCATAACAACCAAAATATTCCGAGGTTAAAGTGTTAACCTAATTTATAACTAATTTGTTATGTGTGATGACAAGTTGTATATTAGTTTAGTTATTAACATGGAATAGTAACCAAATTACTATTTTATTTTAACATATACACAGTTAACAATCACCAACATCGCATATGTTGGATAGTACAACTACTACTGTCATGTTAACACAGTCCATTGTTAAGGTCATACATCTTGTAATACATCTTGTAATACATCTTGTAATACATCTTGTAATACATCTTGTAATACATCTTGTAATACATCTTGTAATACATTAAACACAACAAAACTAGTACTTAATTACATACAGTATGTAATATACATTAAATATGTTCAAGTATAAATTATATATCTTATCCCTCCTCCCCTTTTTTAAATATATCTTTGGTTCACCAATAGGGCAAATCTCGTTTGATATCTAAAATATATTCTTGACAATATATATACCTGTGTAATAACACGTTTATAATAACAATACCTCACTCACAACAAGTAACAAACACATTATAATATACAATGTTAACAAGATTACTATTTTTTTAGTTATCATATATATATATAAATAAAATAGTAAACATTCTTACACCTTTATAGTATACAATTGTATATCCCATGTCATATTAACATCTTATTATAAGATTACATAATCTTCATTTCAACCATACAAACACAAATTATACCAAAATATGTTTGTATAAAAACAAGTATCCAACATAGTTGTTAACTGCAATATGTATATTAAAAATACATACTATCAACATCTAATTTATAATAGTAGCCTCATTACTATTTTTAGTATAACATCTATGTGAGTCACAATATACATATTATCCTATAGCATGTTAATATGTTGAAGTACTTCAACATTAAAATATTAATGTATAATTTTAACATTAAATTAAAATGTTGTGGTTTCAAACCATACAGTAAAGTATACTAGATAATACATATCCTCATCCCTTACATGTGTAATGTTTATTATGTAACATAATAAATGTAGTATTAAATATAATTAACATACCTATATTTTAAGGTTTTAAATCTCAATTGGTAACATACTACTACTACTGTTAATATTAACAGTAATAATATTAACAGTAGTGTTATTGGTGATTATGTTATTACTAATAATTATGGTATTATTGGTTTCAAACATAAATTTTATTGTTTTTATGTTTGTGGATGAATAACATATTAGATGTTATTCATCCACAAACATGTATTTGCTTGTTAGCAACAATATTTGTTACTAACACAATCTCCAATAGTAATCTAATGGTAATCAAATTACTACTTCACAATATTTTATGTTTTTGTTTACTTTTTGCTGTCTGTTACATACACAGCTAATAACTGTCATAACGGTAAACAGGTATATGTTACACAAAATTTTTTGGTATTACCTATTTTTGGTATATTTTTATATTTTGTGGTTAGAGCCGATAATAGTAAAAAGATTGTGTAACATATAACTTGATGTGAAATAACACATAAAGTAACCATTTTGTAAACAGGTAATGGTATTTGTATCAACTCTTAACTGCATAACAGTAATAAATACAAAATGTATATTTAACTTCACCTAAATAATATATTAAATAATAATAACATAACCAATTATAATGTGGTGTTGTGAGTTACGTATCCTTCATAGAAGAGGAAGAGGAGGAGAAGGAGAAGAAGGAGAAGGAGGAGGGAATAAAAAAATAAGAGAGAAGGAGTTAATAGTAGAAAAGAAAAGAAAAGTAAACAAAACATGTTATGTATATACATGACTTAAATATTTATTATTATTGTTAACAACGATCACAGTTTTTACTACAACTTAATTATTTGTAATGTATGAGTAATACAACATATAACTGTTATACGTTAATGTTAACATGTCAATGACTACATGTTAATATTTTTGGTTTGATTCGATTTTGATATATCCGATTAGAAATTACTATAACAACAATAGTATAATTAATATATTAAAACACAGTAGTGTAAATTTATTTAAATAGACAAACATCTATACAACTGTTATTATAACCACATGTTAACAAATTAACATCCAACATATTAATTAATATGTTGGATGTTATAAATAAATAACTACGATATATATATCACACAATATTATATTGTGTATTATTTTTACTTGTGAAGTTGGTTCAATGACTATTTCCTCTCTCTCATTCAAAATATAGTTAGACAGTGAAAACATAAGACTAAATTTACAAAGAAACAATATGTTGGTTTTATAAACTATATACATTGTCTCACGATGGTAATTATTTAATTTTCTGGTATATAATGGTATTCACCCAAATTGTAACTTTATCGTGTTTTACCTTAAAACAGGAACATCTCAGAACTTGTCAATATAAAATACTTGTGTCGTCAAATTACACTAGTGGATATAGTTGCCTACACTATTATTATTATTATTATTATGTAAATCTACACTGTTTATACAAGTTACTCTCTGGTATTCTCTTTTTCTATTATTTGACACTAAAGTAAAATTACATGAAATCTGTGATAAGCAACAAGAGATAAGCGACAAGCAACAAAAGCAATGGTAGCGGTAGAGGAGACAACTATATTCACCAACATCATGTACTAGTTAATAGTAACCAACGTGCAAAAATTACAAGTTGTATTTTAATGACATTGTGGATAGTATATATTTGTGATAGGCACAAATATAATACAGTTAACATACTTATTAGTTAGTTATTTTAGTTTTTGTTTTACCTAAAACATTAATATGTTTTAACATATTCTTGTTAATGTTAACAATACATATTTGTTATGTATTTTGGCTATTATATAATCCTGTATGGAAGATTATAACGATAATTACCTTTACTATTTTTTTTATACTACTGACAAACACAAATATAAATACTTATATGTGTTGTTATTATATTACTTTACTACAAACAATACAAAGTGACAAATTTCCATTATACACAAGTGTATGGATATTATATATCAAAAAGGATGTCATTACTTCGATATATGTTTGGATATAGTAATAGTAGTAGTAGTAATGATGATGATGCAAGTGAACATAAGGTCATTTATAACAATGCGAATCCAAAGTTCTTTACCATATTGGTTGCTGGTTGTTATGCATGTTTAGTTGACTATTTTGGTTTCACTGATGAACAACATGTGTTAAGATACTTAAATCCAATATTGACAATTACGCCTAATCCCTATTTTAGGGGTGACTACTGTAATATCTTTGACAAGTACAAATTTGTGTTTGTTGATTGTGATAACATTGTTGTGTATAATGAGTACAAACAGTTTACTGTTAATTTAAATTATTCACACAGTAAATACAGTTTGTCTATTCAAAAGGATATAATAGACCAAACATGTCAACTAATTCGAAATAGTTATCATGGTACTAATGATAATTGTTGTGCTGATGTAGCGACTGCAAAGAAATATGGTTGGTACACATATTTTAAAGGATTTAACTTTAAAATATGTAACCCACAGTTTATACGTGGTGACAGTGATGATATGCACATCATGGATGACATTATTAGTCTGTTTAATGACACTAATTACTATCGTAACAGTAAACATTGTGACAGTAAACATTGTGACAGTAAACATTGTGATCGTGAAGATCATGATTGGGTAACTGTAGATGAACCTGTGACTACTATAAATTTAAATTCACACATAACATTCCATGGTATGAATACCGTGGGTACTATCCCTCTTGTTCTCGCTGGCAGTTATAATGGTAACAACAAATTTATGATTCGTGATGGTAACAATTATAAGTTAACCATTGATAACATTTCGCATTTTGTTGACTATCGAAATGGTGTAGTACATGGTGAGTATAAGCTTATATCTAATAGTGGCTATTCATTAAAAAATTACCAACATGGTGTTCAATCTGGTCTTGGTTATCACTATCACAACAACATGACAGGTCATGGTATGGTGAATGAACTTAGTTACCACTGCTCTGATTACAGTGTTATACTATGTTTAAATCCAAGGTATCAAATTATTGTTAATATGCATGATAAACATAATGATCAATATCACAGGATGGAGCTTGTCATCGACGATATGCCTAAAGTGTGTTGTTATCATACTCATGATGGTAATAACAATAGTGTTATTAATAACAATAACAATGAAAGTAATAATGAAAGTAATAATAATGATAATAGGTTAAGTATTGTCTGGTCACAAGATCACAACACATCAAACTTTAACATTGACATCGTTGACAATACACATGGTAATGATATAATTAATGACAATACAAGTAATAACGTTGTGATTAAGCGGATTGTTGTTGATTCATGTGCTGCTAATTTCATAGTACCAAACATTTGGACAACTGGTCTCCTAGGTGGTATTGGATGGACATTATGGTGGTGGTATTGGTGGTGTATGTAATATGTATTAAAACATTTACTACTTACAACAAATTATGTTACTGTAACATATAATGTCTTGTTGTTATAAGTAAACAAACATTTATTACATAATTTATATTACATATATGGTTTTATTGGTTACATAACAATTATGTAACTTTACTAGGATGTGTTAACTTTAACATACTAGTATTATCATGTGGTAATGATGTAGTTACCACATGATAATATTATCGTGTTAAATTGTGTTAGTAACATTAGTAATATGTGCTTTGTATATTACAATAGTGTGAACATTTAATTATTAACATATAATGTATATATTATTACAAGATGTTTGTGGTAGTTGCCTCCGCTTATCGCTTGTCACAGATATGTTGTAATTTTATTTTAGATTGCGCAGTAGAACAAAAAAGGTACTAAATATTTACAAGGTAATAACTAGTACAAATTGTATACACTACACAAAAATTTGTGTAAGCGATTGTGAGCCTTGGGCTCACAAGCAGCAAGCTGTGCTAGGCAACCACCCACAGGCACTATGTGCATTATCACAAATAATGTAATGATGAATATGTTATTATAAACATGTAAAATATTTAGTTATACAAATACACTTTATATGTATAGTATGTTTATGTTAGTTGTTACAAATTAGGATATGTAAGTATAATTGTATATGTAAACATTATTGTATAACATGACGTATATATATTAATATAATAGTAATCTAATTACTATATCTATGTATGTGTATTATCTAAACATTATTAATTTTACAATATTAAAGTTATTTACTGTATCATACGAACATCATAAAATATAGGTTGGTGTATCAACAGTACTGTTGATACATGTTATATAATACCTAATTATGAAATTACACAATTTTTATGGTTGGTATTTTCATACCGTAAATACACAAATTATACTAATCTTGGTATATTTTAAAATTTCATATGAGGTTATTTAGTCATGGTAATAACAACTATACATTGTGTATGATAAGAAGTAAAAATATGTAACATTATATGTTACTAATCATTTGGTAATAACAAGATTGTTATATGTGACAGGTATAAATGTTTATATAAACAACAATACCTTATGTCTTGACATTATTTTAACATGTTGTAAAACTGTGTATTACAGTAACCTACAATATTATATTGTTGTAATAATTATCCGTCCCAAAAGAAGTTAACACACATTAAACATGTGTTAATTACTGTACAGACTAATACTTACCAACACAAAAAATTATTACTACTATATATGTATGTGTTACCAATATGTTGTATTTATTGTATTATTTATGTCTCGTCAAACCAAAAAATGTTGTGACTTGAAAATCATACACACTAAAGGATATATAATAAGTAATACGTCCTTTAGTATATGAAGTGTACATTGTATAATAATTAAATATGGTATTGAGTATGTAATTATACTCAAAGGTAAATGTGATAAGATATTAATATTGTTCATACTGTTACTGTTAGTAGTAACACTATACTGTTATGTTGTTTACTGTAATTTTTAACTGTATATGTGTTAGATGTAAATAAATAATACATACAGCGATTATTGTATCTCTACAATGGATTGAAGTAGTAATATCATTACTACTCTATAGTGTTAACTTGTATTGTAAGTATTGTTACTGAAACATAGTTGTTATGTGTTATAATTATAGATTGTTGTTTTTACAAGATTTTTTGGTATTAACCAAATTTGGTATAATTTTTGTTATAAAGTTAAAAACTGGAATAGTAAAAATTTATGTAATTTCGCAATTGGAGGCAATTAATATATAACATTACAATGACAGCATCATTGTACTATTTTACTATCTTTTGTGTTCACATATACATGAGTACATATATATCATTGATAACATGTTTATGTTGATAACATTACTTATCAGCACCAACTTAATTACATATATTTTAGGTTACGATATATTCTGTGTAATAGTATTAAATTACAATTGTTATGATGTTATAACAGTAAAACATTTGAGTGATTGGTGTTATTTATGTTGTATAATTTATGCATGTTAGTGATGTCAGCATAAAAAGATTGTAATTTACAACATGTTTTGACATTTCCTTTCCTTTCCTTTCCTTCCCTTCCTTCCTCTCTTTCTTATATTGTTTTGTGTCATTGGTACCAATAACAAAACTTTAAATTTATGTGAATAAAGTTATGAATGTTTATAACACTATGTTATAAAGTACTAGAACCTATTGTCAGTGGTGAAGATTTATGTTGTTACTACAACAGTGTGTTTATTACATATTAATCGAACTAACACCACATACACAAGTATGTTAAATTTTAACTTTAGTTTACTGTCTGTTATAAACCAAAATATATACTACTTGTCATTACACAAGTTTAACAATGTATACAATATATAATTATTACGGTGTCATTAACATTAACACATAATAATTATATTTTAATTTTAGTTTTAACTTTTACTAGTTGAGTGAAATACATTTATTTTGTTGTTAACATAACAATGGTAAGTGGTTTGTATTTGACATAAACATTATGTTTACGCCTTATTTTTATAATTATGATCTAGTTATCATTTTGTTAATATATTAACCAGATGTTATATGTTGTTACACTAGTTACTAAAATAGTAATAATAATAATAATAATTAAACCAAGTATGTTATAACCTATATTTGAGTGTAATATTATAGGTTATAGTTTACGATTGTATATATTAATGACATTAACTACACTAAATTACATGCAGTTGTAACACTATTGATATATTATGTGTCATTGATATCCAATTATGAAATTATATAATTTTTTTATAATCTGTATTTTTGACATTATAACAAAATTTTATACCTTGTTTGGTTGATACCGGCAAATGTTTGTAAAAACAACTAACCATTATGATAGATAGTATACTTTTCATATAATGAACAATAAAACAATATCTATTGTATGTGTTAGTAGTTGTTAATTATGTCATCTAATTGTATTACACACGATATTGTAAACAGGAGTATATTACATGCCGCATGTAATACATATTATAAACAGATACAATCCAAGTATTGTTGGTAACAACATTATTTTAATACATGTTCGTATGACAGTCGTTAATCCTAGTATCATACGAACATGTATTAAAATACTGTTATATTTTTAACTTCAAACAAGTAAATTATCATTGAGTAAATATTAGTGTTATATAACACACCAACTTATTCTGGACATAAATTATACTTATGTGTGGTAGAGATAATGGTAGTGGTAGAGATAATGGTAGTGGTAGTGGTAGTGGTAGTGGTAGTGGTAGTGGTAGTGGTAGTGGTAGTGGTAGTGGTAGTGGTAGTGGTAGTGGTAGTGGTAGTGGTAGTGGTAGTGGTAGTGGTAGTGGTAGTGGTAGTGGTAGT
>Ga0302300_1000825_pt1 | contig 19476 bp, 16 predicted proteins | sample III_Palsa_E1_1_FD_198756 | JGI IMG/M metagenome (GOLD analysis project Ga0302300, IMG submission 198756) | Peat permafrost microbial communities from Stordalen Mire near Abisko, Sweden - III_Palsa_E1_1 | ecosystem: Environmental > Terrestrial > Soil > Palsa > Peat permafrost | place: Sweden... | reverse complement strand
ATTAAGGATGATAAAATGCAGGACTTATATAATCACATATTTGTTTATTCAAGCGTTGTAACTCCTTTATTTTTGGGTATTACGGCGGGCAGTGTAATTTCACGCCAAATTAATCCTGATGCTACTACATTCTTAGGTGCGTATTTTTATAGCTGGTTCAACTGGTTCTCAATAGCGGTCGGTTTTTTTACGGTTGCCCTTTGCGGCTTTTTAGCAGCAATCTATATTGTCGGCGAAGCAAAAGATCAATTTGACGTTAAACGCTTTACTAAAAAGGCAATTATAATGAATGCCGTAGCCGTAGGCTGTGGCGGCTTGGTCTTTTTAGCAGCTGAGATTGAAAAAGTGCACCTGGCCTATTGGATATTCGGGAATCCGGTTAGTCTTATAGCTGTAATTGCTGCATCGCTGTCATTGATATTACTTTGGTATTTATTAAGTAAAGGCAATACACAAATCATAAGGATATTAGCTGCGTTCCAGGTAACCATGATCCTCGTTTCTGTCGGTTACCGGCATTTTCCAAACATTGTTATGATGAAGGGCGGCCATAACCTTTCATTACTTACCGATCATGCGCCCGAAAAAACAATTAATGATCTTGGCTGGGGGCTTCTATTAGGCAGTTTAATAATTTTACCATCATTGTTTTATTTATATTACAGCTTTCAAAAAAGAAAGGATCTGTAATTAATGATAGGGCTATCATTTTTATAAATAATTTCAAAATTTTTACATCTATATTTAATGCTTTACCCTAATATTAGCAAAAGCTATTTATGGTATAATATTAATTTATTATTAGCGTATAATTATTTCGTAATAAATAAATTAATAAACCAGTATATTAAAAAACAAGACTCACATTTTATTAAAATTTGATAATTAAATGCATGCCATATATAAGTTACATATGCTCAAAATATACGTTTCTACTCGAAAATACTTTTATTCTTTTATAAATTGTCCTATTATTGTGCAAAATTCCATCAAACACATTATAGTATTTTGTGTTTATGGTGAGATTTCCTTTTCCTTATGAGATATTTTAAATTTATCCTTTTCTCAGTAATATTTATAATTTACTGTTTGTGTCCAAGGTTTGTTTCAGCTCAAAATATTTCGAGTACCAATGTTAGTAGCCTTTCTGATAGTCAAATTCAACAAATAGTACAACAGGGCCATGCAGCAGGCTTAAGTGATAGCCAAATAGTACAACAGGCTATACAAAGGGGTCTACCCGCAGATCAGGCACAAATATTACAAAACCGCATTAGCAACGTTAGCAACTCAGGTAGCAACACTTCAGGTATTGATTCAACGCAATCGCGCACTTTAAATTACAAGGCTAGTGGAGCTGACCAGCCAAAACAATATACAAACTCAGCAGATACTGCACCCAAGATATTCGGTGCTGATCTATTTAGAAATAGCAACCTCACTTTTGAACCTAATTTAAATTTAGCAACCCCGGTAAACTACATAATAGGCCCTAACGACCAGTTAAATGTAAGTGTTTATGGCAATTCATTGGTTAACTGGAAATTGACTGTATCGCCGGAAGGCAACATCAATATCCCCGGCATTGGCTTATTAAATGTTGCGGGAAAAAGCATTGAACAGGTAAGCACTTCAATAAAAAGTAAATTAGCAGCTAACAATTATGCTGTTGGCCATGGTACTACTGTACAGGTTAGTTTAGGTAATATCAGGAGCATAAAAGTAATATTAGTTGGTGAGGTACAAAAACCCGGAACTTATACCCTACCCTCATTAGCTACTGTATTTAACGCGTTATATGCGGCTGGTGGCCCTAACAATAATGGATCATTTCGCCAGATAGAAGTAATAAGAGACAACCGTATTATTAAGCGCCTGGATGTATATGACTTTTTATTAAAAGGCGAACAGAAAGATAACATAGGTTTACAAGATCAGGATATTATTCGTATCCCAACTTACCGTGTGCGGGTACAAATGACTGGCCAGGTTAAAAACCCTGCTTTGTTTGAAGTTCTTCCGGGCGAGACTTTAAAAGATGTAATTGGTTTTTCCGGTGGTTTTACCGATCAGGCTTATACTTCATTAATAAAAGTTTCACAAATTAGTGACCAGCAGCGCAGGATAACTGACGTTACTGAAAGCGACTACAAGAACTATATTCCGCTTCGCGGCGATATATATACTGTACAAGGTATATTAAACCGATATGAAAATCGGGTTACCATACAAGGTGCCGTTTTTAGGCCGGGAGAGTATGAATTAGAAAAAGGTTTAACCTTGTTGCGATTAATACAAAAGGCCGCAGGTATAAAAGAAGATGCATTTACTGGTATAGGTACAATTACGAGGCTTAACCCTGATAATACTACCGGAATTATATCATTCAATTTAAAAGATATAATTAACAAATCCACTCCGGATATTTCTTTACAACGTGAAGATGTAGTGAGTATTTCTTCAATATTTGACTTGCGAGATAAATACACTGTAACTATACAAGGCGCTGTGCGCAGCGGCGGTGATTTTGCCTATGCGGATAGCATGACTGTAGAAGACCTTATCATTAAAGCAGGGGGTTTTGCACAAGGAGGAAGCGCAAAACGAATTGAAGTTGCCAGGCGCGTAAATGATAGCGATCCATCATCTAAAAACAGCCCAATTTCAAAAGTTTTTACTATAGACATCGATCCAGAATTAAAATTATCCAATGCAACCTTTACATTAAAACCGTTTGATATTGTATCAGTTTATATCTTACCCGGCTACGAAACACAACGCACTGTTAGGGTTGAAGGTGAGGTGATATCTCCCGGATATTATGTTATTAAAAATAAAGACGAAAAAATATCAGACATTATTGCCCGGGCCGGCGGATTATCAGCTTCTGCCTATGCTGATGGAGGAACACTTAAACGCAATAACACAGCAATACTTGGGGTAGATAAAAATAAAACAGATACAGCAGAAATTGCCAAAGAAAGGATTGACCGTTTGGCACGTTTACAAAATGGATATAAAGATTCGACTAATTCTACAACTGCAGCAGTTTCAACCCAACGAAACGATTTTGTAGGAATAGACCTTAAAAAAATACTTGAAAACCCCGGAAGCAACATAGACCTGTTAGTTGAAGATGGTGACGAGATAAGAATACCTAAACAACAGCAAATAGTACGTGTTAACGGCGAAGTTTTATACCCAAGTGCCGTAGTCTTCCAAAATGGGAAATCATTTTTAGATTATGTATCAAACGCAGGAGGATTTTCACCAGAAGCATTAAAACGCGGAGCATACGTAGTATATGCCAATGGAACGGTAAAAGGAACAAGAAAATTTTTGTTCTGGAATACTCATCCTGTTGTAAAACCAGGAAGTGAAATATATGTACCTAAAAAGCCAGCCCCAAAAGGTAATGCAACTGCTCAAGTAATAGGATACGTTACGGCTCTGGCATCATTAGCTGCTATTGTTTTTGGAATAGTAAGTTTGAATAAATAATAAAAGCAGCATTATCACATATTATGAACCAAGATAAACAAATCGCTGGTAGCAATTCCGATGAGATATCAATAAGTGATCTTTTGTCAAAATTAAAATCAGGATCAAATTATTTAAAAACCAAATGGCTTACCTTATTAATAGCTGGGTTATTTGGAGGTATTATTGGACTAGGTTATGCATTTTTAAAAAAACCCATTTATGCCGCAAATTGCACTTTTGTACTTGATGAAAATATCAAGGGAGGTGGATTAAGCCAATATGCAGGTTTAGCATCATTGGCAGGAATAGATCTTGGCGGAAATACGGGCGGTGGATTATTTGAGGGAGACAATATTATCGAATTATATAAATCAAGGTTGATGATTGAAAAAGCTTTATTATCTGAAGCTGACTTCAATGGCAAAAAAGAACTGTTAATTGACAGATATATCGACTTTAATAAGCTACGTGCTCGATGGAAAGAAAAGGATGATATTAAAAATATTACATTTAACAATGCACCGGATAAATTTAATAGAAACCAGGACAGTATAATTAATGATATTGTTGAATTATTTAATAAAAAAGTTTTAAGCGTTACAAAGCCAGATAAAAAGTTAAGTATAATAAATGTAGAAGTTTCGTCTAGTGACGAATTATTTGCAAAGGAATTTACAGAGGTATTGGTACAAACTGTAAATAATTTTTATGTACAAACAAAAACTCAAAAAGCCAGCCAAAATGTACAGATACTGCAAAAACAAGCAGATAGTGTACGGCAAGTGCTAAATTCTTCAATATCTGGCGTTGCATCAGCAATTGATTCATCTCCAAATGCCAATCCATTAGTAGTTTCTTTAAAAGTACCATCACAAAAAAAGCAAATTGATGTTCAGGCCAACAGCGCTATTTATAGTGAGGTGGTAAAGAACCTAGAGGTATCAAAAATGGTATTGAGACAGGAAACGCCTTTAATACAACTGATAGATTCTCCTGTGTTACCTTTGAGTGTAAACCGTGTTGGTAAATTAACTTCCACTACAATAGGAATAATTTTGGGTATACTTATTGCATTAATATATTTAATAATTAAAAAGATCTCATATAATCTTATTTCCAATATTGAAAATAAATAAATGCAATTTTACACGCTCAAGGTAATTAATTTAATTTTTGAAACGAGTGACACATTAACTGTAGCATTCAAACAGCCTGGCTTAAAACGTATTAAATACTTATCGGGTCAATATTTAACGTTAATATTTCGTATTAATAATCGCAGATACTTAAGACCTTATTCTTTTTCATCTGCTCCAGGTATTGATCAAACATTAAATATTACTGTAAAAAGAGTACCGGGAGGAATTGTATCGAATCATATTATTGATACACTAAAAATTGGGGATTTGGTGGAGGTTATGGAGCCATTGGGCAGCTTTATATTAGAAAATAACCAAATTAATACAGATAGCAATGTTGTTTTATGGGGCGCAGGCAGTGGTATAACACCGCTTATGTCAATAGCCAAATATGCGTTGCAAAATAAAATCGGCAATCATGTTACATTAGTATACGGAAACCGCAGCCATGAAAGCGTAATTTTTAAAGACCAATTAGAGCAACTAAAAAAGGATTATTCTGAAAATTTTTCCTTATGGTATTTTTTTACCCTTTTTAATATTATTCCTAATACTGATTATTTTGTTGAAGGCAGGATTGACCCACAAAAAATATTAACAATAATAAAGAAGGAAAAAGATCTAAATAACACGTTTCATTATATATGTGGGCCGGAAGGGCTAAAAGAATCTGTTAAATTTTCACTTGCCAATTTTGGTATTAACGATAACAATGTTTTTTCGGAAGACTTTTCGGTTACCAGAGATCCTGCTGAGTTTGATAACATAATAACACGTAACGTATTAATAACAAAAGATGGTAAAACAACGCAAGTTGAGGTTGTGCGTGGGAAAAGCATCCTTGAAGCAGGATTAGATAGTTTAATAGATCTCTCCTATTCATGCCAAACTGGAGATTGCTTGCTTTGTAAAGGGCAACTAAAAAAAGGGAGTATAAAATTAATCGGCGTAAAAATCTCCCCTAATCTTGAATCCAATGAATGCTTGCTATGCTGCTCTTTCCCGTTGGATGATTTTGTAGAAATAAATATAAAGAATGAAAACTAATATATGAAAGTTGTATTACTTGCTGGGGGGTTAGGTACTCGCCTTTCTGAAGAAACTGTATTAAAACCTAAGCCAATGGTTGAAATTGGTGGCATGCCAATTTTATGGCATATTATGAAAATATACTCATCGTATGGATTTAATGATTTTGTAATATGCCTAGGTTATAAGGGTTATATTATAAAAGAGTTTTTCTCCAATTATTTTTTACATAAATCAGATGTTACAATTGATTTAAAAAATAATTCAGTAGAGGTACATGATTCACAAGCAGAACCGTGGAAAATAACATTAGTAGACACTGGGAACGAATCAATGACAGGTGGAAGAATTAAACGTATCCAGCCTTATGTTAATAATGAAACGTTTATGCTTACTTACGGTGATGGAGTTGGCAATATTGACATTAAAAATTTAGTTGAATATCATAAACAACATGGTAAACTTTGTTCAGTAACATCAGTACAACCACAAGGCCGCTTTGGTGCTTTAAATATCCTTGATGATTTAACAGTTCATTCATTTTTAGAAAAGCCCAAAGGTGATGGAGCATGGATAAATGGAGGGTATTTCGTTTGCGAACCTCAAATTTTCGATTATATTAAAGATGGTGACAGTACTATATGGGAACAAGGCCCTATGGAAGCCATTGCACAAAATGGCCAAATGAATGCTTATAAACACGTTGGTTTCTGGCGTCCAATGGACACTTTAAAAGACAAACATGACCTTAATGAAATGTGGAATACTAATAATGCACCCTGGAAAGTATGGTAAGTAAGTTAGAATCTTTAAGAGCAACATACAAGTCTAAAAAAGTTTTTTTAACTGGGCACACTGGTTTTAAAGGATCGTGGTTGCTTAAAACACTTCATATGTTAGGTGCCGAAGTTATGGGCTATGCTTTGGAACCAGATGATGATAGAAATTTATATAACCTTATTGCAGGAGATAAGCTATGTAATTCTGTTATTGCTGATTTGCGCGATGCTGAAACACTGACAAAGGCTGTAATTGCATTTCAACCCGACTTTATTTTCCATTTAGCAGCGCAGCCATTAGTTCGTTTATCATATGAGATACCTGCAGAAACTTTTGCTGTAAATGCAATTGGCACAGCCCATGTATTAGATGGAATAAGACTGTTGCAAAAAGAGTGTTATGCTGTGTTAATCACCACTGATAAAGTATATCACAATTACGAATGGGTGTATCCTTATCGTGAAAATGATAGGCTGGGCGGTTATGACCCATACAGTGCCAGTAAAGCCTGTACCGAGTTAGTTATAGATTCATATCGTAATTCATTTTTTAATATTAAAAATTTCACAACCCATCAAAAAGCAATTGCTGTTGGTAGGGCCGGGAATGTGATAGGCGGCGGCGACTGGGCAAAAGACAGATTAATACCAGATATTGTAAAGGCATTATCAAAAAATCAAAAGATAGAAATACGTAACCCAAACTCAATAAGGCCCTGGCAGCATGTATTGGAACCTTTATTAGGATATCTGATGCTTGGAGCAAAATTAAGTTTAGAACCCATCAAATATAGCTGTGCATTTAATTTTGGCCCTACATTTACAGACGCATTGCCAGTAGTTGAAATGGTTAAGCTTGCAATAAATCATTGGGGAAGTGGCGATTACTTTGCTAATCAGGCAACTAACCAACCACATGAAGCAGGCTTATTAAAGTTGGATATTAGTAAAGCCATTAGTGAACTTGACTGGAAGCCAAAATTTAATGCAGAACAAGCATTAGCTTATACAGTAAATTGGTATAAAAATTATTTTAATGATCCGGATAATATTGCACTTATAACTGAAAAGCAAATTTTAGCTTTTATTAATGGATAAACAAAAAATATTTATTACTGGAGGTGGTGGTTTTCTTGGCTCAGCCATACTTGAATATCTCGTGAATAACAATTACGAAATAATGGCAGCTAAGCGAACAGAAACTGATCTGTTTCGTTGTAAAATATTTTACGATGACATAAAATGGGTAAATACAGATGATGAAGATTATAAAAAAAAAGTAATAAGGTTTGCACCAACCATTATATTTCATGCAGCATGGTCTGGCGTTAGTTCGACAGATCGTAATGACTGGAGTAAACAAATCAAAAATTTTAATTTTTTGGCCGATATACTTGACATTGCCAGTAATATTAAATTACAAAAATTATTGGTTTTAGGATCACAATCTGAATATGGTAATATAAATAATAAAGTAAATGAAAATCATACTATTAATGCGGTAGAGGCATATTCCGTATCAAAAATTGCAATGCAAAATATTATTGAAAAATTTTGCAATCAAAACAATATTGATTGGTATTGGTTACGAGTATTTTCAGTATTCGGCCCTGGAGAAGCTAAGAATTGGTTTATACCGTGGATTATTAATAATCAATTAAAAAATAATGATACTAACGTTACCCTCTGTGAACAAAAATATGATTATCTATATATTGCTGATTTTGTAAAAATGATTGTTCAAATTATAAATGCAAAAAAGCCAGCTTCTGGTATATATAACATATGTTCCGGTAATTCTATATCCCTAAAAATAATTGTAGAATATATAAAGAAACTTATAGGTAGTAATGCCAAAATAAATTATGGTGCAATACCCTACAGAGCAAATCAGTCAATGGAAATAAGTGGAGATAATAGTAAATATAATACTAATTTTGGTTCTATAGAAAGAACAGAATTTGAGCATGCTATGAATCAAACCATATCATATTACAGAGAACAATATTTTAGTCATAATAATATAGGTTTATGAAGGCATCGGATTATATAGCAGATTTTTTAGAAAAAAAAGGCATAACCTGTATATTTGAGCTATCGGGTGGAATGATTACCCATCTATTAGATTCAATTAGTCAAAAAACCAAAATTAATATAGTAACAATGCACCACGAGCAATCTGCAGCTTTTGCCGCAGATGCTTTCGGACGAATAACAGGCCTACCTGGCATAGCTATGGCTACCAGCGGACCCGGAGCTACTAATTTGCTTACAGGTATAGGTAGTTGCTATTTTGATTCGTCACCAGCAATTTTTATTACCGGACAAGTTAATCGTCATGAGCAAAAGGGTACAAATCCTGTGCGGCAACTTGGCTTTCAAGAAACAGATATTGTGGCAATGGCTAAGCCTATTACTAAAGCCGCTTTCCTTGTAAATAACCCCGATGATATTCCTTATGTATTTGAAGAAGCATTTAGAATAGCAACTGAAGGCAGGCCCGGCCCTGTACTTATTGATTTGCCAATGGACGTGCAGCGTTCACAAATTGAATCTTTAATTAAGCCGGTACCCCCTGCGGCGAGTGCACTAATAAATACAGATGATTTAAGAAAGCTTATTACTGATATAAGTTTGGCAAAGAGGCCATTAGTTTTGGTTGGACGGGGTGTCAAAGCTTCTCAAACACAAAAGTATTTAGATGAATTTTTAGTTCATACAAAAATACCCGTAATTACCACGCTGCTTGGTTTTGACGCAATTACAGCGGACGATAAATTACGTGTTGGCTTTATTGGCAGTTATGGTAACAGATGGGCTAATATTGCCTTTGGCGAGTGCGACCTGCTTATTGTATTAGGAAGCAGACTGGATATTAGGCAAACAGGTGCCGATACAAAATTTATTGAAGATAGAAAAATCTATCATATAGACTGCGATGCCTGCGAGATTAACAACCGTGTTAAAGGTTGTGTTGCAATGGTTAGTACTTTACCAGATTTTTTTAATCAATTTAAAGAAATATCAACATCAGAACATTTTGAGACCCCTTCTCAATGGATTACTCATATTGCAGAAATAAAAAAACAATGGCCGGATACCGAAGAATTAAAACCTTCAGGCATCAACCCTAATGTTTTAATGCATCAATTATCAGCAGCCAGTAATGATGCCGCTGCCTACCTGGCAGATGTAGGCAGCCACCAAATGTGGGCTGCCCAATCATTGCAATTAAAAAAGGGACAATTGTTTTTAACTTCAGGCGGAATGGGTGCTATGGGGTTTTCATTACCTGCATCTATAGGAGCCTGTATTGCAACTAAAAAACCAGTTGTAGTATTAATTGGAGATGGCTGTATGCAGCTAAATATTCAGGAGTTGCAAACAATTGTACGCAACAAGTTGCCAATAAAAATAATCATACTGAATAACAAAACATTAGGAATGATCAGGCAGTTTCAGGATAGTTATTTTGAATCAAGATACCAATCAACTTACTGGGGATATGATACACCCGATTTTGAAAAAGTAGCTATAGCATACGGTATAAATTCTAAAACTATCACAGATCCTGAAGAAGGTGAGGCTGCTGTAGCTTGGCTTTGGAATGAGGAAAATCATAACAAACCAGTAGTGTTACAAGTTATGATAGACCCACATACAAATACTTACCCTAAAATAGCATTTGGAAAACCAATTACTGAAATGGAACCATTTTCCGAACCATTAGGTATGGAAAGTACATAACGAATAAAAACAAACGATCACTATACAGGCATGGCATTAAAAAACATTATCGATCCCTTATTAGAAAAAAATTTAAGGAACCTGGCAAAAATAAAAACAACGCAAATTATTATACCGGGGCAAAATTATATACCTGTAACAGGTAAGGTACTTGACGAAGACGATATTTTATTAGGTGTTGATGCGGCTTTAGATGGCTGGTTAACGGCAGGACGTTTTGCAAATGAATTTGAAAGTGATTTTGCAAAATATTTCAATGCTCCTAAAGCACTATTAGTAAATTCGGGATCATCAGCTAATCTAGTTGCTTTTTATGCACTTACATCACCAAAATTAGGTGATCGGGCAGTAAAGCCAGGTGACGAAGTAATTACAGTTGCTGCAGGTTTTCCCACAACGGTAAACCCTATGATACAATTTGGGGCAATTCCTGTATTTGTAGATGTTGACATTGCAACTCATAATGTAAAAGCTGACGACATTGAAGCCGCTGTATCTCCTAAAACTAAGGCAATAATGATTGCACATTCGTTAGGCAATCCGTTTAATTTGGACGAGGTAATGCGTGTAGCAAAAAAATACAATTTATGGGTTGTAGAGGATGATTGCGATTCACTAGGTGCAACTTATAGAGACAAAAAGACAGGGACATACGGCGATATTTCTACCTTTTCATTTTACCCGGCCCATCATATCACAATGGGTGAAGGCGGAGCTGTCTTAATTAATAATCCTGAATTAGCAAAAATTGCTGAAAGCTTTAGAGATTGGGGCAGAGATTGTTATTGCGAACCAGGTAAGGATAATACCTGTGGATGCCGCTTTGGACAACAGTTAGGTACGTTGCCTTTCGGTTATGATCATAAGTATACCTACTCACATATTGGTTTTAACTTAAAAGTTACTGATATGCAGGCTGCTTTTGGTGTTTCACAATTAACAAAAGTCGATCATTTTGTTCAACGCCGTAGAGAGAATTACAAAGCACTATATGAACGAATGAAAGAACTGGAAGAGATTTTTATTTTACCGGAACCTACCGAGCATAGCGACCCTTCCTGGTTTGGATTTTTATTGACGCTTAGAGAAGGTGATGCTGCAGACAGGCATATGTTAGTACAACATCTTGAAGAAAATAAAATTGGCACAAGATTGTTATTTGGAGGTAATTTATTACGCCAACCTGCTTATTCAAACATTCAGCACCGAACTATTGGCGACTTGAAAAATACAGATATAATTATGAATCAATCATTTTGGTTAGGTGTTTGGCCTGGTTTAAATGAAAGCCATTATGATTATATGCTTGATGTAATAAAAAACTATTTAAATTAAGGTGATTTTTATAAAAAAGACGCTCGGCAAGATTGGAATTGATGGTGCTATAGCTTTTACTCTCTTAACCAGAATTATACAAGCCGGCGGCGGAATTATTTCTATTATTTTTATAGCAAGGTTTTTATCACCAAGTGAGCAAGGGTATTATTATACTTTTGCCAGCATACTGGCTATTCAGATTTTCTTTGAATTAGGGTTGAGCGGCATAATTACGCAGTATACCGCTTATGAGTTTGCACATTTAACCTGGGGAGATAATTTCGCACTTTTAGGCGAAGAATATTATAAATCAAGACTATCTTCTTTACTACGTTTTTGTGTCAAATGGTTTTCTATAATTGCAGGCTTTTTATTTATTACATTATTAATAGCAGGTTTTGTTTTCTTTAATAAATACAATAAAACGTTAGATGTTAATTGGCAAAAGCCATGGATAATACTTTGTTTAACTACTTCATTAAACTTATTTATTGACCCTATATTAGCCTTTTTTGATGGATTAGGAGAGGTAAAGGATATGTCAAAAGTCAGGTTAATCCAAAAATCATTTAACATAATATTGTTATTTATTTTTTTTGAATGTGGTTTCAAGCTATATTCAAGCGGTTTAGCTTCTTTAATAGCCATTATCATAAATTACTTTCAAATAATTTTCTCAAAAAGGATTAAGTTTTTAAAAGCTATATGGGTAGGTAGGGCAAAATGGACCATAAATTATTATCAGGAAATTTTCCCTTTTCAATGGCGAATTGCCATAAGTTGGATAAGTGGTTATTTTATATTTCAATTATTTAATCCGGTTTTGTTTGCAACTGAAGGCGCTGTAGTAGCAGGGCAAATGGGAATGACAATAGCTGCGCTCACTGGTATATCTTCATTATCGATGAGTTGGATTAGTACTAAGGTTCCTTTTTTATCTACATTGATATCTAAAAAAGATTATAGCTCATTGGATAACAATTTTAAAAATATATTTACTCAATCAATTGGCGTTAATGCATTATTAACATTATTATTTCTCCTTGTAATTCAAATTGCAAGGCATTTTAATATACAATTAGCAAACCGCTTCTTAGTATTAATACCCTTATTATGTATGTGTTTTGCAAGTATTGTAAATCAAGTAATTTTTGCATTAGCCACCTATCTTCGTTGCCATAAAAAAGAACCATTATTAATACAATCAATAACTATGGGGATATTAGTTTGTGCTTCAACTTTTTTATTAGGTAAAAAATTCGGGTTATTTGGTATAACAATTGGCTATTTTTTTCTGACTTGTATTGTATCGCTACTATGGACTATATATATATTTTTCAATAAAAGAAAAAATTGGCATCACCAATGAAACCATTATTAACCATAGCAATACCTACTTACAATAGAAGTTTATATTTAAGACGAAATTTAGATTTTTTATATAATCAAATAAACGATTTTGAAAATAAGGTTGAAATTATAGTTTCTGATAATGCCTCAATTGATGATACATATGTAGTTGTAAATGATTTTTTATTAAAAGGACTACCTATCACTTATATAAAAAACATAGATAATAAAGGGCCTGATTTTAATATCAGCCAGTGTTATATAACAGCAAATGGCAAGTATGTGTTAACATTAGGCGATGACGATTTATTAGTTAATGGTTCAATAAAAGCCATTTTAAATTTAGTAACAGAAGATTATGGGGTTATATTTCTTAATAGCGCTGAGTTTATTGACCAAAAGGAAATAAAAAAAGGCAAATTAAATTATATTAATTACGATGAGCCAATTGAATTTATAAAGAAAATAAATTTTTACGTTACGTTCATTTCCGGCAATATAATTAACAAAAAATATCTGGATGAACAAGAGTTAATTAAACACAACGGGTCATATCTTATACAAGTATCGTTTATATTAAACGCTATATTAAATGCACCTCAGAATTTATATATTGATGATATAATGTTATTTGTTGAACCTGATAACACAGGCGGATATAATTTATTCAAAATTTTTGGTGAAAACTTTTATAGTATTGTAAACAACCTAAAATCGATTAACAAAAATGAGATAGTAATAGTTAGAAACATAATATTTAATAACCTATTGGTAAATTTTTTCCCTCAATACATTTTAAAATTTAAGTTAACAAACAACCATTCTTTTATTAAAACTAATCCCATATTAAATTTAAAGTCTATTTTTAGCGGTTATATAAATTTTTGGTTATGCTGTTACGTATTAAATATAATGCCTAATAAATTGGCAAAAATTTACAGCTATCTTATTAAGTTCTATTCAAAAATACGAGCTGTTTTTATTGGGTATTAATAAAATGATGAAAAGATTAAAAGAATTTATAAAAATTATTGGTTATATATTATCTTATATATTTCCTTACAGATTATTAGTGTCGTTTAAAAAATTCAGAGATCTTATTTATAGTGGTTATATAAGAAATCAATTTAAAAGCGTTGGTTCTAACTTTAGTATTCAACCTTCAATAAACTTATCCGGAGGCAAGTATATTACCCTAGGAGATAATTTTACAGCATTAACCGGGCTGTGGTTGGATGCTTATGATAATTACATGGGTGAAATTTTTACCCCAAAAATTGTTATTGGTAATAATGTTATTTTAAACCCTGGTTGTCACATAGGAAGTATTAACAGTGTAGTAATCGGCAATAATGTATTAATTGCCAGCAAAGTTTATATAACAGACCACTTTCATGGCGATACAAGGAATAATTTTACCGGAAGCCCTGTATCAAGGCCATTAATATCAAAAGGGCCAGTGCAGATTGAAGAAAATGTATGGATTGGAGAATCAGTTGTAATATTACCCAATGTTACAATTGGTAAGAACTCTATAGTAGGCGCAAATTCTGTGGTTACAAAAAGTTTTCCGGCAAATTCAATAATTGCGGGCGTTCCGGCAAAGCTTATAAAAGTTATTGAAAATAATGAATAAAATAATTTTCACGATAGTAGCAAAAAACTACATAGGATTGGCTAATGTTTTAGCACGGTCAATTTTTGAAACAAATGATAATATTGATTTTTATGTTTTTATTGCCGATGAGCTAGATCAAGAAATTGTAAGTGATATCCCAGGAGTAAGCTATAAGGTGGCGAAGGAAACTTTAAATATTGATGAAAGCAAATGGCAAGAACTTTCATTTAAATATGATCTGACAGAATTCTGTACATCTATAAAGCCCGCATGCTTTAGTTATTTGATGGATAGTAATCCTGGTGCAAAAATAATTTATTTTGATCCGGATATAGCAGTATATAATTCATTGAGCCCTGTTTTTGAGGATCTGGACAATAATTTTTTAATTCTAACCCCTCATATTACAGCTATAGAAACTTTTTATTCTGGCGAAGCTCTTGAAAACGATTTTTTAGGATCAGGAATATATAACCTGGGGTTTTTAGCGTTAAGGAATTGTAAAGAAGCTCTATCTGTTATGCAATGGTGGCATCAGCGGCTTTTAAATCAATGTTTTATAGACAAATTCGACTCCATTTTTACAGATCAGAAATGGATGAACTTTTTAAGTTGTTTTTTTGATAAAGGTGTTTTAATTTCAAGAGATTTAGGAAGAAACATTGCACCATGGAATTACTTTCAAAGAAAAGTAAGTGTTGAGGAAGGTGTATATTATGTGCAAAGCAGAATAAACGATTCAAATAAAACAAAGCTCCTTTTTTCCCACTTTTCAGGTTTAGATTATAAAAATCTTTCAATAGAAAAAAATAAAAATATACCAGATTTAAAGTACCAAGAATATACAGATTTGGAAGAAATGTACAAATTTTATAAAGTACGATTAGAATCAGAGGATATAAAAAAATATTTCCCGCTAACATACAGCTATAACAATTATACAAATGGTACGCCTATAATTAGTATACATAGAAGATTATATAGGCGGCTAATAGAAATGGAGGATGTACCCAATCCTTTTGACAATAATAATATCTTTTATAAAAATCTTACTAAAAAGAACTTACTTATCAATACTAGTGCAACGTCAGTTGATAAGCAAAATCATTTAAGCATTGATAAATTTGATAAAAAAATAATTATCATAAATCGAATTATTAAAAAGTTGAAAAAGATAATAGGATTCAAAAATTATATCTTGCTATCAAAATTATTAATCAGATATTTTAAGCCAGAGAACCAATTGTTTCTTTATGATGAAAAATTTTTAAAGAATAGTTTCAGAAAATAACTTAATTAAAAATAAGTTTTGCATTAATATATATTCACTTACAAGTTACCAATAAACCCCTAATAGCTTTTACTCTTTAATCAACTATATAATATGCTGCTTATTTTTATTTCCTTGTGCATATTATCCATTGGAAGTTATTTTATATGGTTTAGTAGATATAATGTTCCAGCTCATCTTGAGCTTGCCTTTATATTTACCAAATATTTGGTTCCTATATTTTTGGTAAACGATATAGCTAATTTTGATGAAGAAATTTTAAATCTTTATGAAAAAATATTGCTTGTGGGTGCCTTTTCTTACCTGATTGGCATGATACTAGGTAATTTCATCCCTAAAGTGCGAATAAAAAAATTCTCGTGGCAGGTGCTTGATGAAGAGGTTTATAGCAAACGGGTTGAAAAAATAACTAAATATTTTTTTTATTTTGGTGTAGCCGGCTTTATAATAAGCTATGCTGTAATGGGGTTTATCCCCATGTTTGCCAGCGATCCGCTAAATGCAAAATTTTTCAGAAATCAATATCAAGCACCTTATATGCGGGTAGCAATACTTTTTAGATCGGCTAATTATGTTATGTATAATTTACCTGCTATATTATTGATGCTATTTTATCATTATAAAAAAAGAATATATTTGGTATATCTAATAATAGTTATATTATTGATAGCCACCACATTAACCAGAGGAGATATTTTAGGTTCTTTACTTTTAGCGTTGGGAATAATTTGCGCACAAAAAAAGAAGCTGTTTAAATATTATATTGCTTCTTTAATTTTAATCTTTTCACTTGGCAGTATATCATTTTATTTAATAGGATTAATTTTTCACAATGATCTTTTAATCGCAATGTATGATAAAGACAATATTTTCGAAACAATCGCACTAGGAGCTCCTGATGTATTAGATCATCTTAACTTTTTAAAGGCGTTTAATAATAATCCTATTTACACCTATGGGCGTACATTCTTTGGTGGTTTAGTACCGGGGCATTATAAATGGAACCCTTCTGTATGGCCATTATCTATAACCAATCCAAATGATGACATAAATGACATAACCTCAGGTGGACTACGTTTACCGTTGCCACTATGGGGATATGCATCCTTTTCATGGCTGGGAGTAGTTATTTTAAGTTTTTTTTCCGGCATTCTTAACGGCTACTTTATAAGTATCATAAAAAAAATGATTAGTGAAACTCATAATATAATAATAATTACAGTCATAATATTGTTGTATACAAATGTTTATAACGTTTGGATATCATTTTACACACTTTCAATGTACTCTTTACCAGTGTTTATTTTTATGGGATTTTATATGTTTAGATTTAAACTAAAATGATAATCATTAACGCCAGGTTTCTAACTCAAAAGCTAACAGGTGTACAACGCTTTGCAATAGAAATAAGTAAACTACTTAAAGCTGAGCTTCCCGGCGTTCAATTTGTTGCACCCGCCAATATAATAGATACTAATTTGGCGAAACTGCTTGACACTAAAATCATAGGCTCGCACACTGGAGTATTGTGGGAACAATTTGATCTGCCGATCTATTTATATCGAAACAAACAACCATTACTTATAAATTTTTGTAATGCAGCTCCATTATTATACAAAAATCAAGTTGTAACTATTCATGATTTGGCTTTTTTAGAAAATCCGCTTTGGTTTAGTAAAAACTTTGTTAGATTTTATAAATTTTTGATTCCCAAAATTGCAAAAAAAGCAAAAATAATATTTACAGTTAGTCACTTTTCAAAAAACGAAATTGTTAAACATTATAATATTGATCCAATAAAAATTGTGGTCGTTTATAATAGCGTTACAGCTTTTCCAATTTCAGAAAAACCTGTAAATGAACACGGAAGATACATTTTAATAGTAGGCTCTTTAGATAAGAGAAAGAACATACATAATCTGATTGAAGCTTTTCATAAGTTAAAGGACGATAACTTAAAATTGCTAATAGCCGGTGACGTAAATTCTATATTCAACAACACAGATAACAATTCATTAAAATCGAATGTTAATGTACTAGTTTTAGGAAGAGTAACTGATAATGAATTAAGTCAGCTTTATTCAAATGCATTAATATTTATCTACCCGAGTTTATATGAAGGTTTTGGCATACCGCCGCTTGAAGCCATGTATTATGGCTGTGCTACTATAGTTTCCGATATTGAAAGCCTTAGAGAAGTGTGTGGTGATGCAAGTTTATTCGTTGACCCTTATAATACTGACGATATTGCACAAAAAATTGAATTTTTAGCAAATAATGAGATCTCAAGAATTGATCTGATTCAAAAAGGAAAACAAAACATTAAAAAATATAGTTGGGAAAAATCAGCCGCAATTATTACAGATTCTATTAAAAATTTAAATTAAACTCATTGAAAGTTGCACTTATACAAGAATGGCTTACCGTAATTGGAGGCTCCGAATATGTTTTTAAAGAAATTGCATCAATATATCCTGATGCCGATATCTATACACTGGTAGCACGTGAGGAAACTATTAAAACTTTGGGATTGGAACACCATAAGGTTACTACGTCATTTATACAAAATCTTCCATTTGCCAAAACAAAGTACCGAAACTATCTTCCGCTCTTCCCGTTAGCTATTGAGCAGTTTGATCTATCATCATATGATCTTATAATTTCATCCTCACATGCCGTTGCTAAAGGAGTTTTAACACACTCGGGCCAGGTACATATTTGCTATTGCCACTCTCCTATGCGTTATGCCTGGGATCTCTATCATCAGTATATTAAAGAATCAGGACTTAATAGTGGAATTAAAGGCTTTTTTGCAAAACTTGTATTACATAGGATAAGGCAATGGGACATAATTAGCACCAACCGGGTTGATTACTTTATATCAAATTCAAATTATATAGGTAAACGTATAAAAAAGGTTTACAACCGCGACAGTGTAACTATATATCCGAACGTTGCAGTAGATGATTTTACGGTAAACCTTGAACGTGAAGATTTTTATTTCACCTGCTCGCGTATGGTTCCTTATAAAAAAATTGACTTAATAGTTGAAGCCTTTAACACAATGCCCGATAAGAAATTAATAGTTATTGGCGACGGCCCAGATTTTAAAAAAATCCAAAAACTGGCAAAAGCCAATATAATTTTAATGGGGTACCAATCATTTGAAATATTAAAATATCATTTGTCAAAAGCAAAGGCCTTTGTTTTTGCAGCAGAAGAAGACTTTGGTATTTTACCTGTTGAAGCGCAAGCTTGCGGAACACCAGTAATTGCTTTTGGAAAGGGCGGAGTAACAGAAACTGTTATACAAAATAAGACAGGTGTTTATTTTAACGAACAAACTATTGAATCAATAATTAAGGCTATTAATTCATTTGAAAATAATTCCAATCAATTTAACACTTTGGAAATTTCAGCGCATGCCTCACTATTTTCAACACAACGATTTAGAAATGAGATAATTAACTATATAGCTACTATTATGCCTCAATAATATACATTTGAGTGTTTGGCTCAAAAATTGTTATAAATACACAATACAATTATAAATAATATAAATTTTTATAAAAAAGTGTCAAATTTTAATAATTTTTATACTTTTGTGTAATCGCCTATGCCTGTACGTTACTCAAAACATCTCGCCCCTTCAGTTTTTATAACTGATTTGCTGCTGCTAAATATTGCACTGTATATAGCACATTTAGCAACTTTCCATAACCT
>Ga0302300_1000822_pt1 | contig 19501 bp, 32 predicted proteins | sample III_Palsa_E1_1_FD_198756 | JGI IMG/M metagenome (GOLD analysis project Ga0302300, IMG submission 198756) | Peat permafrost microbial communities from Stordalen Mire near Abisko, Sweden - III_Palsa_E1_1 | ecosystem: Environmental > Terrestrial > Soil > Palsa > Peat permafrost | place: Sweden... | reverse complement strand
CCTCATCCCAGTCATGTTCCATTAGTTCATGTTTGCATACCCGTGGCCCACGTAGACCTCTACGCCCGTTTACGTCCATAGGTGTTGCCTCTTTATCCAAGCTAGGATACGGTGCCTACGTGTTATGATCATTCTATATGATTTCATCCGTTTCGCCTACCCTATCGGGGGCACGCTTATACAGCCTACCGATTGCGAGGTCTTAGGAAACTTGCAGGTCACGTTACGCGCGTAAATGATCTTGGTCAAGAGTCCTTACCATGAAAACTGTTTTGTTAGCTGACTAGCGGTGACACGGGAGTAATCACGGTCAATTCCGTTGAAGACCTCATATTGGTGATTAGTCCAGCTTAGGCCATACTGTCCTAGCGGGGTGTCTGGCGTTTCTGTCAGGCCAGTCGGGTAGGCCAGCCAGAAGGGGTCGCAGACATCCTGTAGCCCCTGGCGGCCTAGCCGCGCGTAACCGGTTAGGTTGGCGTACAGCCCTACGCGTTTCACGGGTGTAATAGCTTTGACCGTGGCTGTAAACAGAGCTATCTGTGCCAGGTCAATCTCTGGCCGCAGCCCGTACGTTTCGTAGTCCAGCCAGACACTCATGCCCGACTTCAGAGCTGCGTGCCGGACAAACCATTGCGCCTCTGCCACTGCGTCGCAGTTCTCTGCGTGAAAGAAATGATATGCGCCAAAATGCAAGCCTTCTATCTGGAGTGCCTGCGTCTGATACCAATTATACGTCAGGTCAACGTAATCGCTACCCTCCGTGCATTTGGCTATGACGAAATCGAGGCCAGCCATACCCGTAACCAGATTGAGTTTGCCGTTGTTATTGCTAACGTCTATCCCGTTGCTAGTCATGTTCTCCTTAGTCCCTTAGTGCAGGGGTAATACTTAACGTCTCGATACGATGGCATCTGTCGCCTTACATCTGCGTATGTGTCGCAGTCTGCCAGGCGTGTGCAATCGTCATAAGCCACACCTTGATAGAGCTTACCTACGTCCCGGCAACCGGCCTTATGCACGTCGGTAACGCGACTGTCCGGGTCTTTTATGCGACCGCTACCCGGTACCCCGATAATGTTCATAAGGATCTACGATACATGGCTATCCCGCCCTGTTGCTCATTCTTTGGCGGGATTGGCCGGATTGGTTCGTCTACCCATGAGATATACGCTTGCCTAGTGCGGGTATGCCTCACCAGGAACTCATGGTTGTCTGGGTTCATCTGCTCGAATACAGGTAGCCAGTCTTTACGGCTCCCGAACAATTCCGCGAACCGTTCGGCATCACTATGGTCTTTAGGAACAAAGGCGAACGTCCACCATGTCTCACTACTCATATCCCTCTGGACACCTTGCGGACGTTGCTTCATTGCCACGACAGTAATACCGTTGCTACGTCCCTCACGCCAGTACATGGCGATTAGTTCTTTAACCTCTGGACTCAGGGACTCTATATATGCTATCTCATCGAACGCTATTACGCGGTTGGAATCGGGGACCCAATAGGTACTTAGAAACTCTCTCATCCGCAGCTCATGGAATGCCTTACGTGCCCTGCCGATAAGGTTGGTCTGCGGCCAGTAAATGCATTGCCTGTACTTGCGTAGCTCCCGTATGTCCCTCACGATAGGCCAGCCCAATTTCAAGAATACCTTGTCTGATCGTTTGGTGACCACCAATATGATGTGCGAATTTCGTACCACCATACGATCCTGTAGCATCTTCATCAGCAGATACGTTTTACCAGAGCCGTTCATCCCGATAATTTCCACGTGTTCCGGCTCTGGATTAGACGGGTCTGCGCGTCCCCACACGGTCGCGAATTCGGGACCCAATACCGACCACGGAATACGTTCAATACCAGGTATTTTAGCGTTGCCAGATTCCGGCTGGTCTACGGTTTCAGGGGTTACATCGGACATAGGTTTCCCCATTGCTGCGCCATAGCCTGCGCTATACCCGTAAGCGTACGGCTGCGGTTACGCGCCCTATCGACGGACCTAGGTTCGTGGAACGTGAGCTGATCTCTGCCCTCTACGATGTCAGTAGGCCATAGCAGGGGCAGGTTCTTAAGCCATAGACACGTAGCTTTGGTCTGGTTATGGCCGTACTGCCAGGGCTGGATTATCTGGTCTGGTTTCCTGATGGCTGTACTGATCCTGCCTATCGGATTTTCAATCGCTATCCTGCCGATGGGCGCAGCCATGAGGGCGCGCACAAAGCTGAGGGCTGCGTCCTGTTCGTTACTCCACCAATGCCATTGGGCACCACTACGGGCTAGGTACGTGCATGGCGGGAATGCCACCATTAGATCCCATCCCCACGCGAGTACGTTACGAACGTCCCCCTGTACATGTGTACCTGGCTGCTCTGTAGGCACTAGGTCAACCGAACATGCCTCATGTCCAGCCGTCTGGAATGCCTGGCGAACTATCCCGCTAAACTCGCAGGCGACCAGTACCCTCACTGGACCGCGTAGTCGTTAGGGTTCACCTGGCTAGGCGTGTTCTCATCCACCCGCATTGACTTGGCAATATGGTGCGCGAATATCATTTGCAGGACTGGCCACATAGCCATAAACAAATCGATGTAGAGGATAAAGTTAGACGACTTGGTTAGCCATTTAACCACGTCTGGTGACTGGCAAATGATAGGCGTAAGTTTCTTGGCAATGTTATCCGTGTTCTCCACGAACGTGTTACCACAATACGGGTCTGCCATGATCCATACCTGGCCGCCCAAAGCCATAGCAAACGTCAGCTTGCCCTCAACATCCCTGCGGATACTAGGCGTTATCCGCATGGTTGTCTTAGGCTTGGTGCCCTCTGTATCCCTAGGCTCTGGATCATCAGGCGTTAGTTCTGCGGCGAGGTCAATCGTGAGCGACTCCGGTTCCTGCGGTTGCTCTGCAAACCCTGTGTCAGGGTTATCAACCCTGGCTTTATGCCCGCGTTTGTATTGCCGCGCCGAGTTTTCCGGTAGTGACTGGCCGCACCCGCAGGCGCATATGGGGCGTGTATTTGTTTCCATTAATTACCTCCTGTGATATTCTAATTATATGCCTATCCAACCGGATAAGAAACGCAATCCCCCGGTCAACTACCGGACCATTACAATCGGGCGCGGTAAACGTAGGCGTGTTATTTACTTTGCCGTAGTCCCTATCAAACCAAAGGATGAAACCAATGGCGCTAAGTAAAGAGGAACAGGCCACGCTAGATGCGCTTACGGCCAAAGCCGCAGAGGTAGAGGCGGACGATTTTCATATTGAGATATGGGACGAAACGGGGGCGGGTGCTAAGGTCCCCTATTCAAAGGGGCGCGGCTGGCTGGCGCGATTCGGGATTGATGTAGAACCGCTGCCTGCGGATGAGGCCAAGCCCTCTAAGCCTGCGGCAGTTAAGGATGACAAGAGTCCCGATACTGTGCTGCGTCATTTCGGACGTAAGCCAGCGTGACCACATATTCATTTGCGCAACTAGAAGAGCTATGGATTGAAGCGGGCGGTAGTAAAGATCTTGCTCCGCTTATGGCTGGCGTTGCGATGGTGGAATCTGGCGGTAACCCTGCGGCGTACAATGCAAGCGGGGCGAGCGGCCTGTGGCAAATCGAGGTACCGCTACATGATTCGGTGATACCGGGAGGCGCGTCCAACGTATTCAACGCGCAGGCTAACGCTAAAGCTGCGGTAGCCGTATCCGGTAACACGCTAGCCGGTATCACCAGCAACTGGCTTGTGGATGAGCCGCCAGGCGCGGCGGAGGCAATCACCAAATCTCACGGTGGCACTGTTCCCGCTACGGGGACGCTACCGGGCGGCTCTGGCCCTGGCCCTGGCCCTGGCTCTGGGTCTGGCACTGCGGATACAACAGGGTTTGACTGGTCAACTGCCGAATTTGCGCCTATCGAATGGGTCGGAAGCCTGATTACAGGGACTACCGGCACATTTTCCGATATCGGTGACGTAGCCAAGGCACTCACGGGGCTGACCCGTGGGATGAGCAAAATCATAGAGCTATTCGCGTTGCTATTCCGGCCAGAGTTCTGGGTGCGCGTCGGGGCATTCATTCTGGCCCTGGCTGCGCTAGGCGGCGGTATTCATTTCCTCATGGGGGCATTGTGAGTAAGCAGGATATGGGGCCACTAGGCACGGTTGACCTCTTGACCAATAAAGAGCTATCGGAAACGATGGGGCATCATTTCGACCACGCGATACGTGACTGGTACCGAGGGCTTGACTACCTGCAATTTGCGGGTAACGGTAACGGGACCAACACCATTACGTTGCCCGGCTCTGACTCTGGTTACACATGGTCATACAAACTCATTAGCGCGCAGCTAGCTGCGGCTGGCGTGCTATCTATATATCCATCTGACAATGTCAACGTGGCATGTGTGGGAACAACTACCGCGCTAACGAACGGTACGAATTTTGACGCAGTGCAAACCTGGTCAGGTAATCAGGTTGTATTGAAAGACTCCCGCAACCTCACGTTGTTTGCATCGCAGATCATCCTCAACTGGCGGATACTCGTCTTGCAGGTCCCGACGGAAATGCAGGGCAAACTCTAACATGCCCTATATAGGTCTCGGTTCGCGGCGCGTGGTTGCTGCTGCGGATCAGACCGGACTCAATACGGGTAACCTCACGTCCGCGTTTACGCCTGCGGTTATTGATATCAACGTGCCGTATTACGAGCTATATAAGATCATGGTCCAGAACGTGCCGATAGGGTTTGCGGCATCGGTGATGATCAATAATAAACTGTTCTCATATACCATGCCGGTACAGGGTAGCGAATGGGACCCTAGCCAGCCGATGCTATTGAATCCAACGGATGAACTAGACCTGTTGTGGACGATACCAACGTCTAATACGACGCTACCCGTATGTACGGCATGGTTCCGATTCGACTACTCCATACCGGCTAACCAGAAATACGGCGCCAAATAATGGGCTGGAATAACCAGCTAGTTTCGCTACTGGTTATCGAATCAGGTAGCGGATACAGTGGCCTGTTCATTTACTCGCCTACGCCTGGTTCCGGTAATCTAGTTATGTCGGTTGCTGGCCAGGCTGGCACTGACCCCTATGGCAATACGTATCTGATCGGTCTCGTAACCTATTCCGGTAATCAGGCAACGCAGCTATATCAGGGGGAGATAACCCTATTCACCAACTACCATACGCAGGTTGATAACTCATCTGTTAACCCCGCGCCAGGTCAGATGCTAGCCAATCCCGCCTATGAGGGAGAGCTAGATATCTATTCGGGGCAGGCTGCGGCACTAGAGCAGCAAGCAACGGTGGAGCTATTTTCACTTAGCTCGGCTAACCCGGCGCGAATAGGTAACCCCGCAGCAACCGAGATAGATATATTCGCTTCGCAAATATACGTTGCCGGTAACGTCACGCTGGTAATGGAAGCTGCGCCGGGTACAACACCTTACGGGCCATTGCTATTCGGGGACCTCGCGGGGTATTACAAATTCATATCGTCAACTGGCGGTACGGCTGGCGACGGTAACACGTGGCAGATAGGACGTAAATCAACTGCGCTAACCGCCGCGCAGACTATCAGCAGTGCAACATTTACCACGGTCAGCAGCGGGCAAGCCCTCAGCATGACAGTAGGCACGGGGCAATATCACTTCCGCTTCCATTGCATGATTGTTGATAATGGTGCGGGTGCCGCAGCTCCGTCAGCATGGAGGGTAACTAGTCCTGCCAGTACAGGGCAATTGCAATTGGTGGGTACGGCTAACGGGCCACTGGTCTCGGTACGTGTTGATACCGTTTCCGGTTTCGGTACGTCGTTGTCTGCGCCAACCGTTACGCCAGGATCGAATACACGTCATGACATCGTAGTCGAGGGTACCGCAGTGTTCAGCGCGGGGGGAACACTTGCCCTGCAAGCCGCTATTGCTGCGGCAGGGGACGCACAATTCATCATTGGTCCCGGTTCATCTATGGAAGTTACCCCGATCTCATGAGAGGCATTGCATGGACACGCCAGAGCCGTTGATTAAGGGAAGATTCACTCTCTACGAAACGACAGACGGTGGTTATCATCTGGCGTACATGCCAGACGGTGAGGCCGAATCTAAGCACCTAGAGGTCCCCGCATGGGTAGTGAAGATGAGCAAAATGGCGGCAGAGGGCAAACGCAACCCCCTGTCAATCATGATGGGAATGAAGAGCCATGACGCAACCGTCTAGCGTGGTCGCGCCTAAGCGTGAGATAGCCCCCCTGGCCCTGGCGCAGCTAGCCGCGTGGCGTGCGTACGCGGCTAGATGGTGTTACCGGCTAGATCGCAGGGTGACGCCTGCGGATCACCGTATACCGGGCGCGGTTCAATACCATCTGGCCTGCATGGTATGCGATATGAGCATGATGGTCCTGTCGTCAGAGGGGACGCCTTACATGCTGAATACCGAGGTATTGCTAGACGCGATTACAGCTCATCTGCGGAATGTTCACAGAGATCAGGAGGTACATGCATATGGAGAGAACACGGAAGCTAGTCCTGATATTGGAGGGGCTGGCAATAGGGGTAGCGGTAGTCCTGATCCTGGTGGACTACAAACTTAAGAATGACCTTGTGGACCTGTATAAGAAAATGGAGGGGACCCTAGAGCGTGGACGACAATCATTTGGCGAAACAGCTAGTACCGCTGATAGTCCTAGCGGGGTACATACTGGCTCTCTGGTGGATAATGTCGCCAGGCTGGAAACGTCAGCATATGCAGGCGCGTCTAATGGAGATAGTCCGGCCAAAGCAAACAGCCGAACGCCTGCTGACCGTCGCAAACGAATTGGAGATCCGCAGATTCCGGAATCTGGTAAGCAGATGGGATCATGACCAGGTGGGCGCACGCGATAAACGACAAAGTGGTGATCAACCTTGACCACGGGGGATCACGGCATGTCGCCTGCGCGTGGGATACGTGCGAGCGTGACGGATACGACAGCAATAAGGTTGAAATCAATTACGGGGCAGATGGCGCGCCCCCGCATATTGTTAAGCATGTGTTCTGTTCCGAGCGACATAAAATGTTCTGGGTAAATTCAGTGCGTGATTTGAATAACCTTCCGCCCGGATACAAACGTTCCTTTATCTGATCCGGAATGGTATATTGGAATAGTAAACCCTCCTTTTCTCAGGAGGGATTCAGGGGACAGGGGGTCCCTGTTTTGTTCGGGGGCAGGGACCCCATCTAACACCTATCGGGGATCATATGGAATACATCAAACTCGGCGTTCATATCTGGGTTTCCGTGCTTATCATGGGGACCATGTGGCGACTTATCTCGTATCATCTTATCGCCTCTCAGAATGAAACCGTACAGCACGTAGGCCGCGCTATGGCGCAGCAATACTAAAGGATATCAATGGCTAATGCAGCAGTTGGCGCAGCGCCGGGCGGAGGGGGCAATCCCTCTGGCGGCGTTGGCGGAGCAAATCCGTTCCAGATCGCCACTAACCTATATGCAGAGAAAAATTTGCAGGGATCGCAGACCAACGTACTGCTATCTGCAACCCCTCTCGTTTCCGGCGGCTCGGTTAACGCAGGCCAGTATCTAAGGGCACTGCGGCTTATGTATCGTACGTCTACTGTTGGCGCTACGGGTACAGCTCTTAACCTTGACGGTCCCTTTAGCGTGTTCTCACAGCTAGATCTGACGAATGTCGATGGCAGTGAGATCCTTTACAATATGGGCGGGTACGCCTATTACGTTAGTGAAAAGTATTTCCGGCCGTGGCTCTGTGACCCCGCGAAACGATACGACTTCACCATTCCCACCGCTACGTCTGGCGGATCTTGCACGATCTCTCTCATGCCAGAGATACGGTTTACAGCCGGTGTACTCGCAAATACTGACACGCGGTCACAATACCGATTTGATTACTCATTGAACGGCGCAAACCTCGGGACGTATGTTACCTATCCGTCTGCAAGTATCGTGCCCTATATGGATGCATGGGCGCAGCCAGACGGAATGGATTTGCAGGGTACACCGAATCAGCCCGTTCCCCCTGGCGTAAACCTACAGCTTAAGCGTCGTCACCAGATATTCACGCTTAACGCTAACGGGTCCGACAACGTGTTGCTGTCTACCCTTACGGGTAATGCTATCCGGGGTATGGCCCTGATTACCCGCAACTCGTCTGGCGTTCGCGTAGACGGTTTTGTTGACCCGTTCTACTGGCAGCTTGATAACCGCTCGCTCGGCCGTCTGAATCCCGATATCATCCGCCAGTGGGCCGAAGATTATTACAATCAATATGACCTGTACGGCATGTCATCCTCTGCGCCTGGCGCAGCGGGCGCGTATACGTCAACGAACGCTACCGACGCTATCGGGGCTACAGGTCTCTATGCTGGCGCAGGTGCGTGCGACCTCGGCGCGTATGTATTCCAGCGGTTCATGAATCCTGGTGACCTATATGGCCAAGGCTGGTTGTATACAGCCAATAGTACCAAGTTGCAGTTTGAATCATCCACGCAGAACAGTGCGGCAACCGCCGAATTGATTACCGATGAGGTTTACCCCGTCGGGGCAGTTGACCCGTTGCTAGTGGATATCTGATAACCAATGTATTTCGCGCAGCCAACAGCCAGTTTCGGTTATTACCGTGGCTCACCTCAATTCGGGGGAGGCGCGCAGGCTGGCGGAGGACAGGGAGTAGCAATGGCAGGAACCAACACATTCGCGCAGGGCCAGGGCCCAACGTCGGGTAGCTCTACCGGCTGGAATCCCACAATCCTTTACATGATCGGTCTTGTGATTGGTGAAATGATCATTTTCGGCATCATCGCACGGAAGCTATAAGGGGGTATTCAATGCTTAAGGATCACAAGTTCTGGGCCGGTTTCGTTATCGGCATCGTGGCGTATCTGCTTTATACCAAGTTTGCGTCCAAGAAACTTGGCGGGGGCACTGCGTAAGTGGCGTCCCCTGATAACACGCTCACCATAACGGTTCACGTCGGCTTCCAATTCGCGGGACTGACGATTGAGGGTAAGGATTTCATTGTGACTACACCCATTCCCGGCTCTGGCCTTACGAACGCAGTAACCGCTAGCACCCTGCTATCACAGGAAGTGGTTACCTATATCGGCAACGTTGCTACCGCGCTTACGGCTGCACTGGAAGGAGGCGATTCGGATAGCGCGGTACAGGCTATTGCGGATCAGCTTACACAGGACGCCGCAGAGCTGACCGCTGCGGACGCAACGCTAGGCGTTAATCCCGTGACGCCTGCGGATAAGACTGCTAAGTAAGTGAATAAAGGCGCGTCTGGCGCGCTAGCCCTGATCATGTTGTGGCTGGCATTCGCATCGTTCTTTGTCGCGTTTCATCCTGGCGGAATACGTGACCCGATGTTTGTCACTACCGATAATCCGCAGGGGTATGCGCGTAATCCGCCAGACGTCATTATATGGATGATCAAACGCGCTATCAGCGGTAGCCCTGCGGACGCAGCATCCGTAGCTGTGATTGCGGTTTAGGAGGGGAGGATTACGTGACAGAACTAGCCGCCGAAGTAGCTGAGCGCCACGCGCGAGCTAAGCGCCGTGGCACACTGCCAGCGGACTCAGAACCAGCCAGCACGCGCCAGTCACGTAATCCTCCCGCGTCTCCTGGCAGGACGGTGCGCCCGAAACGAGCAAGCGGTAAAGGCTTTCAGTTGAAAGCTCCTACAGGTCCCCATAGCGGCGCGCTGTTCGCCGAATATTTCTGCGCCGCGCTGATTATCGTGCTGGCCCTGTTCACCGAAACACAGACTAAGGGATACACGGCCACTATCTCTAAAGTCATGACGCGCCTTACCGCGCTTACGATGGTGTTCTTTGTCCTGTTTCTCTTGCAGGGCAGTAAACGCGGTAGCCAGTTTGCCATATGGCTAGGGTTGCTTATCGATATAGGCGTCATATATACAGCCGCGCAGGAATCCCTATTCAGTACCGTTTCGCAAGAGGTAAGCGGTAAGGGTGTCACGGGGGTAACGCTAGACGATAGCGGAAAACTCGTAGGGGGCGGGGGCGTGGGGATTGATCCCCCACCAGAGCCGGTAGGAGTGACGCTACCTAGTGAGTGATTCAATATGGCAACTGATCATAGGTTCGGTAATCATTGCAATCATATTCACGCTTGTCAGACCGGGCGCGCCTTCCGCGTCAGCAGTTAAAGACGTATCCGACGCGCTAACCGGTCTAATCAAAACAACAACGCAATACCAGGTTCCGACTACCGGAACGAGCACAACATGACAGCCGTCTGGGTAGCAATCGCAGCGGGGATACCAGCGCTATTCGCTGCGGTTATCGGCATGATGAACCGATTGAAGATCGCAGAGGTTCACGTACTCGTTAATAGCAAGATGAGTGAAGCCCTGGCAACCATTGCCAGCCTGCGGACAGATGCCGCAGTGACCGCGCTTGCCAGAGCTGCGGAGGCGCAGCAAAGTGATCACGCGGACGCTACCGCGCAAAGCGTACAACCATAGAAGGATATTGATATGACTAAGGATTTCGGAACTTTTCTAGTCGGGATTGTGTACCTGGCTATCTTGTTTGTTCTAGTGCGTCCCGGCTCAAATGGTCCGACATTGGTGACTAACGTTTCTAACGGTCTGTCCGGCCTTATCACTGCTGGCACTGGTGGCGGTACCTGGAGTCAAGGTTAATCATGGCTGCATGGCGCGGCATGAAGCAACCGGATATCAACGCGGGGAACAACTCCCCGTCACCTGACCTAGGCCAGTCGTATGTCCGGGGCCTGCCTATCGGCCAGTTTCCGAACCATCCGCTAGCTAACACGATTCCCGGTATCGGTACGGGGGTACCCGGTAAGCCTATCGCTGGCGCGTCAGGTAACCCTGCGGTTGCATCAGTGCCCTATATCGATCCGCCTGATTCCCCGTATGGCGGAGGGCCAGACGGCCCTGCACAGTTTGGCCGTCCGCGTATTCTAGGCGTAGGTCAGGAATCCTCCTGGCGTGGCGGAAACATGTTCGCTAACGACAAGCTGCGGACCAGTGACCGTCATATCCTGTCTAAGGTTGGTACCGAACTAACAGGCCGCGATTCGGGTTTCACTGACCCGCCGAAAGACGGACCTGCGCGACCTAGCTACCAGACCATTAACCGGACTATCAGCTATCAGCAGGGTACGGATACAGACCTTAACCAGGATGATTTGAGCCGCCCGTATACCCGCAACGAACAGGGAATGTATATAGGTGAGCAAGGATCAGGGTGGAGTCAGGTAAGCGGCGGCGTGCCGGGGCTATGGCAACCGTACGGCTCTTATGCCGGATACACGAACGGTCCCGTTAAAGGGATACAGTCGCCAGTTGCGCAGGGTGCACCTGGCGACGGCAGGCAATCCGTATGGTCCGGCCCCCCTCACGGGTTGCATTCCCCGACGCTGCCTAGCTATACCCCGACACTGGGATATTATATGGCTGTTCCGCAGATGCGCGCACCGCGCATGGATCGCCCATCTAACTCGACTATCGGGGGACAGTCTTTTAGTCAGCTAGTCCAGCCGCAGGGCCAGACGGGGACTACTGCACAACAGTCCGGTGGAACCAATACGGCTAGCGCAACCGCTGGCGTTAACTGGCGCAGCACGAAACTAAGCGGCTGGCGCGGGCAAGCGGGGGCAGGCAATGCCGGTTAAACTCGATTCAAAGGATTTCGGTCTGATCGCTATTGGCGCTGCGTTTGTCGGAGTGCTTATCCTCATAGCACGCCAGCGGACCAATACAGGCCAGCCACGCTACCAGGTAAGCGAGGCGGGAATGGCCAGCCTAAGCGTAATGGCTATCGATTCACTCGATACGGGAAGTCACTATTTCCACCCTAATTTCTGCGTGCCGGGCCAGACACAGATATGGACGGCCCATAGATACCCTGCGGTTAGTGGCGGTAACGTGTCAACGCTTATCCATCACGGCATGGACAGGCTAAGCGTCCCCGCGCCGCAAGACGACGACTGGATTAAACGACCACCAGCGGAGGTAATGTTCTAATGATTACGTGGCAGCATATTTATGCGTTCTGCATTTTCATCATGCTACTTATCATCGTGCTAGGCGTCGGTAAACTTGCATGGGGCTGGGTGTAATGGAGGCCAGGGACATTGAAAACAGGTTCGCGTTTCACGCTGCATCTAGGCAGGAAAAGGCAGACGAGCATACTAGCGCGCGCCAGTCTTGCCGCGCGCTAGCGGACACGCTAAACGCTCTATTGCCAGAGGGCCGCGAGAAATCCCTGGCTATCACGCATCTAGAAGTGGTTATGTTCTGGGCTAACGCAGCTATCGCGCGGGGGGTTGCACTGTGAGCGAAACTGGCGGCGATGCTGCGCCAGCCCCCGCAGCTCCCGCGCGCAGCTCTGGCGGTAACGTGTTCGCACGCAAATTGGGACCTCTGCCTATGTGGGCATGGATGGGCGTTGCCCTGGCCGTCGCCCTGGCCTATTACCTCTGGAAAAAAGACAAGTCCACTACCGCCGCAGGCTCCGCTACCGCTGGCACGACTAGCACTAGCACGGGCACGGGCACGACGGATAGCTCACTGATCCCGCAGTTTGTTAACCAGACGTACGTGAATAGTGCGCCACCTTCTGCGCCTGGCGTCCCCGGCCCTCCTGGCGCTACCGGCGCGACGGGGACCGCAGGTGCCGCAGCTCCCGCGCAGGCGCAGGCGTCTATCTATCCCGCGCCGCAGAGCACAACGGCCAGCAAACTTTCTAACACGTCGGTCAAGGTCAACTGGGCTTACATCACGTCGGCGACGCCTAAGCCAGCCAGTTACACCGTAGCCGCTTACACACCCGCCGGGAAACTGGCACAGCAGATAACCGTGAATGCCCCGGACACGGCTAGCGGCATAGCGCAGGCCACCCTATCCGGTCTCACCGCTGGCCAGAAATACACTATCCATGTCTGGGCCAACGGAGGCAAAAGTGCGCCACCGCACAGCACCGCGGATGTGACTCTCTGATGCCAGGGCGCACTAATGAACAGGTAGCCCTAACCGTATTGGTAGTGGCAGAGGTCCCCAACTTCTGGAGTGGGTTCCTGCCTAGCCTCTTTACCATTGCCACCTTTTCAGGGGGCGATGACGAAAAAGCCGCGCATACTAAGAAGTGGATTCGCAGGGGCGAAGTGCAGGCTACGGGGCTAAGCATCGCTCTAGGTATTAGCGCGTCCATTCTGGCAGAGGAACCGTGGCCGTTTATCGGGGTGCTTATCCTGATCGGTTATCTCGCCTATCAGTATGAGCATGCACTGCGCCTAGGGCTAGCTACAAATGATCCCATTGATATGGCGCAGCAATAAACCTGGTCACGTAGGGTATTGACACGGTTACTCTGTGGAGTTAGTATATTGATCTTGTAAGGTTCCCTAATTGGAAGGTTTGCAATGTCCCCTAACACAGATGACTGCGGGTTTGAAGAAACCCCGAACGTGCCACGTGGCCGTAAGGCTAGACAAGTCCCCGCTATTGTCCTCGATACCCTAGAGCGTTCGGCTAAGCACGGTAAGGCGTTCGCCAAGACGGCTGCACCTGATCTGATTGATGAGCTACGGCGTGACCTCGGTAGCGCGGCTGTCCGCACTAGGTATGAAATCACCATGGGCACCGAACGGATAAGCGACGAAAAACATAAGCTGACGTTCGCCGCTAAACACCGTGTCAACGGCCAGGGGTCGCAGGTCCCCGCGCAGGCCGCAGCGGCGCAGGCTGCGGCTAGCTAAAACGTGAGGGTGGCCCCCACCCTGCAACGGGGGCCACCCTCACCTATTGATTGAGTCTCGGTACACTATGGAAGGTCCAATTCAATGGCGACCGATGTTGCAACCGTTAATACAATTCCAGTATATACGCCCGGTGAGGACTGGGAAACCCTCATTGATACGGCGGATGAGATTCTTGGTTATGATCTCGCCAAGGACGAAACTGCGGACGACCTGGTAGGCGTTCCGCTCCTGATTACCTCAGTTCATTTCCGGCCGGGGCTTAAGGATCAGGCGTATGTCTCCTGTGAGGTCCGTATTTCCCCGCAGCTCTCCCTCAAGCTAATCAACAGCAGACGCGAGGGATCACGGCTAGGGGCTATCTCATCACTTGAATCCCTGGCATTCGGGCCAGACTCGCACGTGGTATTCAACGATGGTTCTACTGGCGTCTACAGGCAGGTAGTCAAATACCTAGCCGCCAAGGGGCTGATAACCCTGAAAGAACCAATCGTAGAGGCAGGCTCTTATGGGGAATCGACGCTTGATCAACCTCCAGGTAAGTGGGCAGGAATCCACACCAATTTTGAGCCGACAGAAGACCTACTATTCAGTTCCCCTATTCGACTATTCTGCCCCCGTGGCCTCCGCCTCTCCCAATACGAAAACGACTACGGCCAGTCGAAAACGCGCTATATCGGCTAGGCAACGCGCGGCTACGCGGATAGTCCGGGATAAATTCGGTGACAACTATATCGAAATGACGTGTAGTCATTTCACCACGCCTAGCGCGCAGCAGATGTATAAGCAACACGCGACACGCGGTCGCTATTTCTGCGAGAGCTGCGGTAGCTGGAAGGACAGGAAACCGAAACCGGCTAGACCCGTGTATCCCGACGAGCCCCCATTCTGATGAGAGCAAGGCGTGCCAAGAAACCGTAAATGGGGAGAGCTAAGTAAGTCTGCCCGCGATAGGGCCTCGCGCGCAGGGGCCAGGTACGGACTCAATCGTAACGCTGTAGCTAAGCGATACAACCGCAGGACGTATAACCCCCTGGCGCGTGACCCTATCAAGCGACTGCCGCGTGAGCTGCGTAACCATGCCAGTCCTGTAACAGGCGCGGTTGACTGGCACTATGAAGCCGCAGCTAACATACACAGGCATCTATCCGACTACGCCAAGTACAATGACCATGCGGTTATCTATTTCACGCAGAGCGTGAATGAAGATACCGCGCGGATCATTGCTATGGCTACGGAAGATGAGCTATTGCAATACGCCAGCCCCCAGCCAGATAGCGACGGGAACCCCCCTCCTATTGAGCAATGGGGGCTACCGTCTAGTGTCACCTTGGCAGATGTGAGCGTGTATATAAATGGGGAATGGAATAACGTATTCTGGTATCATTGACTGTGCCTACCCCGGTTGCCCCGGATCGCTAATCAGGCAACGGGTAACCGATAAGTACTGTCCGGCTCACCGTGGTAAACATACGCTTGAATCCATAAGGCGCATTGAGCATGACGTGGAATTTATCATGGTTGACGGGGAAGGTACAGGGGACGGACCAGACCATAAATACGTATTGCTAGGCGTCGGCGACGAACAGCTAGAAAAGCCAGGGGGCTTTGATGACATCACGGAAATCTTCACGTTCCTATATGAACAATTCAGAGAACACCCGAACGCAGCATTTGCAGGTTTCTACCTCGGTTACGATTTCAATATGTGGCTGCGAACACTGCCGCGAGATAGAGCGTTTTATCTGCTCACTGAAAATGGTAGACGCAAACGGCAACGTGTCTGTAAGTGTGCGCGAGGTCAGCGATGCGGACATAAGCGATTGCCTCCTCACCCTGTCGAATATCGTGGGTGGCAATTTGACATCCTCGGATATAAGCGTCTTAAGCTGCGCCCTAAGAGCTGCGCCTGTAAGGTGACTACGTGCAAATGCCAGGGCCAAAACCCATGGATGTATATAAACGACGCGGGACCGTTCTTTCAGGCTGCGCTTATGACAGTGATCGATCCTAGCAAATGGGTACAGCCTATTGTCACGCCCCTTGAATATGACCAACTGGCGCGGGGTAAGTCTCTGCGCGGCGTGGCCGTCCTAGATGACGAGATGAAGTATTACAACCGGCTAGAAAATGAAGTAGGCGCACGTCTGCTAGGTACGCTCAATACGGGGTTTACCGCAGCGGGAATCAAGCTGAATAGGAAGCAGTGGTTTGGCCCTGGCCAGGCTGCGCAGGCATGGATGAGGATTGACCGCAAGCTAGAGCGCACTACGGAGGCGGTACGCGCGCTACCGGAGAAGATTAAGAATGCCTTGATTGCCACCTATTACGGCGGATGGTTTGAAATCCCGTGTCACGGTATAATACCTGGTATCACATGGGAATACGATCTCAATTCAGCGTATCCAGCAATCGCGGCACGTCTGCCATGTATGTGTGGTAAATGGAAAACAGGGAAGGGCAAACCTAATGGGAATCTCTCGCACAACTGGCTATATCGTGGTATCCAATCACCCTTGCGATTGTGTTATGTGTCAGTATCCGGACGATCTCCCTATCTGGGTCCGTTGCCTTACCGCGATAATCACGGCGGTGTTTATCGTCCGCGCTATACGGAAGGATGGTACTGGGCGTCGGAAATCGACGCGGCCAGGCGTGCTGGCCTTATAGACAACGTCACCTATATCGAATGGTACGAATATGAACCGTGTAATCATCCAAACCCCCTCCGATCGTTGGCCGGTTTGTATGAGGGACGCCAGCGGGTTGGTAAAAACACGCCAGAGGGTAAGGCATATAAACTCGTCTATAACTCATGCTACGGAAAGCTTGCCCAAAGCCTTGGCGACCCGGTTTACGCCAATCCTGCATATGCATCGCTGATCACGTCGGGTTGCCGTACGCTCGTATTGCACGCGATAGCTACGCACCCTGATAAGGCGGAGGCGGTAGCAATGGTTGCAACCGATGGAGTCTATTTCCTGTCACAGCACCCGGGGCTGGATGAGCAATTGTCCGATCAGATGGGCGACTGGTCTAGAGATGAGAAACATGATCTTACCCTATTCAAGCCAGGCGTCTACTGGGATAACCATTCGCGCGAACTGATCAACGCCGGTAAGGCGCCAAGGTTCAAAGCCAGGGGAATCAACGCGGTTGATTTCGCTAAATCAATAGCCGACGTAGACGCTATGTTTGATACCTGGTCGGAACCTACCGATATCGTATGGCCTACCGTTAAGTTTCATTCGCGGTTCAGTCAGACGAGTTTGTTGCAGGCGTTGCAGTGGACCGAAGGAATCAAACAGCCAGGCAAGCAAGAGGGCCGGTATCGGTATCTGGCAGGCCAGATATCAAACGGTAAAGAGCTAGAGCAAAACTCAGAGCCAGCGGTTAAGCGCAACGCCAGGGCCCTCCGGTATGACGACACGAACGGAGTGTGGCGCACAGAGCCATGGGACCATAGGGGCTGGCCTGCCAGCACACCATACGAACGCAGGTTCGGATTCGATCTTGAGATGAATCAATGGAACGAATTCCAGACGCCAGACGGTAGCGTGATGATGGGGTTCCGGGAGGCACTCTACGCTGGCTAGATGAATACTTGGTAACGGTTTAGCCGGATAGCCCCGATACGGGGCTATCCGGCTAGCTTTATACGTGTTAGTCGGGTACACTGAACGTAGTTCAGCCGTTATCCACTAGCCAGAAGGTTCCAAAAATGAACATGATCAAGAACATCCGCCTAGAGAATAAGCATTACCGGGGTCTAAGCGAGTTGTGGATCGTAGACGTTAGCTACATCCAAGGTGGACCCCACTCACGATTTGAGGGGACCATGAACGAGTGCTCCGCATTCATCCAGCGGACCATGGTCAAGACAGGACAGCCTTACACCCGCGAGGCGAACGCAGCGGTTAAAGAGTCAGCATGACAACCAAACATCACCCCGGAGAATGTCAATCCGATGGCAGTGTGCGGACCTGAACCGCTGGGCAACTGATGGCTAGGCGAGTTCACCCCATGCTAGACATAGATGCATGGTGCGCAGCGAACGGTAACGCGTCCCTCCTGATAGCGGACGGCCATAACGTCACCGTCAACGTTCGGGGCGGAACACGCGGCGGTAACGGTGGCCCGGTAGAAGGTGGCTCTATCGTCATCACAGACGGCCCTATGGGGGACGCGCGTAAGCGTGTTATCCCGCTAGTGCCCCGGACCTTCAAGCACCTGATTGTGCTGACCTCACATGGCTACGTGTCGCTAGATGCTATGAAGTGGCTTAGCAACGCTGAAATAACGTGGTCGATTATCGACCCTACGGGGGTAAACCCGAACACGCTGGCCACGTCTGGCCGGTTCGTAAACCCGGTCTTTATGCGCAGACAAGCTATGTGCGGGCGTGGTATGCCTGCGGCTAACACGGGTGTCAAGATCATGCGGTTTCTGCTTACCCGTAAGCTGGAGGGCCAGGCCGATAACGCAGAGCGAATACTGCGGGACAATGCTACGGCCAAATTCATTCTAGAGCAGACCGATAAGCTAGCCGTAGCTAAAGACGTTAATACCCTCATGGGATATGAAGGTGAGGCGGCGAAACGATACTGGGCTGCATGGGGCGACCTTCCCGTAATCTGGAATGGCCCTAAGCCTCTGCAATCCCATTGGCTGGCATTCCCGAAACGTGCCACACTCCGCCGCGATTACGCAGACAACCGCAACGCTACAGACCCGATCAATGCAATGTTGAATTTCGGGTATGCCTGCGCAGAGTCAGAATGCACGCTAGCCGCGTATGCCGCAGCTCTAGACCCGGCAATGGGAATCGGTCACGTTGACGAGCCAGGCCGCAACTCGTTCGCGCTGGACTTGATAGAGGTATTGCGTCCGTTCGTTGATGCCATCATTCTAGGCATAATGGCGGAAAAACTAGACCGTGATCACTACGCGGAGAATAAAGTGGGTGTCGTATCGTGCCGCGTGCCTCTCACTCACCGCATTGCCTCAGAGGTCCATGCCGCTGCGATTGAGGTAACCAAAGCACTGTTTACCGTCCTGCCCCTACTCGATTCGCACCAAAGCCGTAAGGCTGGCATTAAATCGGACAGTGATTGACTACACCATGTGCTAGGGGCTACGGTGCGTATCACGTGGCCCCTATGGCCGTCCCGGCCTGTACAGTGGTATCCCGTCCTGTATAGGTCTCCCCCGTCGTAGGGGCCACGCCTAAACGTCGGGGGACGTAGGGACGCTTGGGGGAGGCGCATATGCCGTACTACGATCGCAAGGCTAAGCTAGTCCCGTGGTATCACGCGAACAAACCCCGGTGTGATACCGAGACAATCTTCACAGAGATCCGCTGCGTGAACAGCGCCATATGGCGCACCAAAGACAAGAACAGCAAAAACCTATGCGGGATACATGCCAAAATGACGGACCTCCCGCTAGAACCGATACCAGTACAAACCGTATCACTACTGCGAGATAAGGGATAAAGGGGCTGACAATGGAACGGGTAGTCAAAGCATATTACTGCGATATAGATTACGCGCGCAACAATCGCCTGCTAGTCATAGCGGAAAACATAGAAACAGATCTCGGTATCCTGGGCAACGTAGACATATGCGACGCTTGCCTAGAGCTACTCCGCAAGACGTTCGAAACCCTCATGACGCCAGACAGCCAGGACGCAGAGCAAGACGTGCCAGCGGACCATACAGAGCCA
>Ga0302300_1000821_pt1 | contig 19502 bp, 16 predicted proteins | sample III_Palsa_E1_1_FD_198756 | JGI IMG/M metagenome (GOLD analysis project Ga0302300, IMG submission 198756) | Peat permafrost microbial communities from Stordalen Mire near Abisko, Sweden - III_Palsa_E1_1 | ecosystem: Environmental > Terrestrial > Soil > Palsa > Peat permafrost | place: Sweden... | reverse complement strand
GGTTTTTCATCGGTAATTATCGAAAATCTGATTAAAAGCGCTTACCCCAAAGCACAAAACCTGGAAACAGGCGAACTTTATTTACAGGCTACCGCAGGCTCGAAATTGCCGCTTGGGGTGTTTGGAAAGTTTTATAAAAATAAAGTATAATTAGATTAGTAAAAATCTATATTTACATTATACCATATATTATTGTCCCCTTAAATAATATATAGTTAAATGCATAATAATAAGCTACTTACACCATCAACCCAATTTATGAAATTGAAAAATATTGCCTTTTACGCCGCGTTAATTTTAGTGCCACTAATGCTTTTCTCAAACTGCAGCCAAAACAGTACTAAAGCCGAGGGTACCAAAACAACCGCGACTACACCAGCCACTGCTACAGCCGCAAAACCAACCGATACTGTTCCGACAACTGTAACTTACCCGCCGCTTAACAAACCGCTTTACGATTCGTTAATGAAAAAGCTGGCGCATGGCGATACTACAGGCAGGTGGCCGGTAAAAAATGCACCGTACCCGGTAGCGGGCGCTATTTTACCCTTTAAACGCGTAGTGGCTTATTATGGCAATTTATACTCTAAAAAAATGGGCATTTTGGGCGAACTTCCGCCAAACGAAATGCTGGCGCGTTTACACCAGGAAGTACTGAACTGGCAAAAGGCCGACCCAAGCACCCCGGTGCAACCTGCATTGCATTATATAGCGGTTGTTGCCAGCGGCGATCCCGGTAAAGATAAAATGTACCGCCACCGCATGCCGTTTAAACAAATTGATACCATTTTATACCTCGCCAAAAAAGCGCATGCTATTGTGTTTTTAGATATCCAGGTATCATTAAGTAATATTCGCGCCGAACTACCATTGCTTGAAAAATATTGGGAAATGCCACAGGTAAATATGGGTATGGACCCCGAATTTTCTATGAAAGACGGTACTTTGCCCGGTAGAAAAATCGGCACTTTTGATGCTGCTGATATCAACTACGTATCTGAGTATTTAGCTAAAGTGGTTGCGAAATATCACTTGCCTCCAAAGATTTTAATTGTACACCGTTTTACTAAAAAAATGGTAACCAACTATAAAAATATTAAATTACACAAAGAAATACAGTTTGTAATGAACATGGATGGCTGGGGCGAACCGGACTTAAAAACCGGTACTTACCGCAACTTTATTTACCCTGAACCGGTACAATTCACCGGCTTTAAACTGTTTTATAAAAACGATATTAAAAAGGCGCCGCACCACATGCTAACCCCGCAGGAAGTGTTAAAATACAAGCCTTATCCTATTTACATACAATACCAATAGATAGTAAATTACTTGCTTAAAAAAATAGCGATGGATTTAAATCCATCGCTATTTTTTTGTTCCTGTTTTGCTAAATTAAGAGCTATTTTTTATAGCGGCGTATCTGCACTATCAAATTGTATCTTATCCTCATAACTGAGATTGAGGTCGTTCTCAATTTTATCTTTGGTGGGGCGTTGTGTTAAAAAATACAGCATCAGCACTCCAGAAATTATTAAATACAAAAAGTTACTTGTTTGTATATATACAAATATTCCTAACCAGGATGGACCCTCCAATAGCGCCGACTTTATTATTACTGCGGTTTGATAAACCATTAATTTCTGTTTTAATGTTTCTTTGCCCGTAGCCTCAGTCAGGGTTTTCTTAAACAGAAAATTACCTCCTATTATAGCACCTAAAGCCATAAACGGCACCACAAATAAAAACGGATCATGGGTATTTTTAAAATCAATAATTGTCGAGTTCTTTAGCATGAAGACAAGCACCGCAAAGAGCAACTGCCCCGCAAAAAGTGCCGAATAAATAACAGTAAGTAGTTTTAAATATGAACCTGGAGTTGATTGCTGAATATTTTGGTCTGGCATGTGATTTGGATTTAGACTGTAATTATAATAAAAAAAGCGACAGGTATAAACCTATCGCTTTTTTTATTATAATCCTGCTTTCGGACTTACCCGACTTTTCGGACTTTCGGACTTAATAATTAAACCAACAATCTTACCGGTTCTTCCAGTAATGATTTAAGTGTATTCAGGAATGCGGCACCTGTTGCGCCATCAACCACGCGGTGGTCGCAGCTTAGGGTTACCTTCATTACGTTGCCCGGTACAACCGCGCCGTTTTTAACTACCGGTATTTGTTGTATGCCGCTAACGGCCAATATACAAGCATCGGGCGGGTTAATTATGGCGGTAAACTCGTCAACGCCAAACATGCCCAGGTTTGATATGGTAAAGGTTGAGCCTTCCCAATCAGATGGTTGCAGTTTTTTAGCTTTTGCCCTTTGGGCGAAGTCTTTTACCTCAACTGATATCTGGCTTAATGATTTGCCATCGGCAAAACGTACTACAGGTACCAGCAGGCCATCTTCAATAGCGACAGCAACGCCAATGTTTACGTGTTCGTTGTAGCGTATCTTATCGCCCAGCCATGATGAATTTACAGCAGGGTGTTGTTTTAAGGCAACAGCGCAAGCTTTCAACACAAAATCGTTAAATGATATTTTAACCGGGGCAACCTCATTTATTTTGGTGCGTGCTGCAATAGCCTGGTCCATATCTATAGACATGGTTACATAAAAATGCGGCGCGGTAAATAAGCTTTCAGATAAGCGCTTGGCAATAACCTTGCGCATTTGGCTAACCGGTTTCTCGGTGTATTTCTCTTGCCCAACATATTGCGGTACAGTTACCGGCGCAGAGATAGTTGCAGGGGCAGCAGCACTTGCAGCAGGCGCAGCTTGTGGTGCCGATGTTGCGGCAGTTTGTGCCGATGGCGTGTAAGCCTCAATATCCTTTTTAACAATACGGCCACCCTCGGCTGAGCCTTTCAGATCGTTAAGGTTAATACCTTTGTCTTTGGCTATTTTACGTGCAAGCGGCGATGCTTTTACGCGGCTATCATCCGCAGATGAAGTAGCAGGGGCAGGTGAAGTTTCAGAGGCAGTAGCAGCCTGAGCAGGTGCAGCTTCTTCTTTCTTATCTTCGGTTGCTGCGCCACCACCAACATGAGTTCCGGTGCTGTCTTGCAATAGTGGTGTTATATCTGTGCCTTCTTTACCTACAATGGCTATTATGCCATTAACCGGAGCGGCTTCGCCTTCTTTGGGGCCTATGTATAATAAAGTTCCTGCTTCATAACCCACAACCTCCATGGTAGCCTTATCGGTTTCCACATCAGCCAGTGAATCATCTGATTTCACTTTATCGCCAACTTTAAAATTCCATTTGTTAATTATCCCTTCGGTCATGGTATCGCTAAGCGCGGGCATGCGTATTACCGTTGCGGGTATTTTTGATGTATCAACTTTGGGTTGCGCCTGTGGCGTTGGCGCAGGTGCTTTATCTTCAGCTACAACCGGGGCAGTATCTTCACTCTTCTTCTCATCACTGCTACTGCTACTTTCTTTGCTGCTACCTGCAGCATCTAAGGCTGCTTTGTAATCCTCGCCTTCTTTGCCCAAAACTGCTATAACCGAATCTACAGGGGCGGTTTGCCCTTCCTCAATACCTATATATAATAATGTCCCATCCTGGTACGATTCAAAATCCATGGTGGCTTTGTCTGTCTCAATTTCTGCCAGTACATCACCCGATTTTACTTTATCGCCAACCTTTTTATGCCACTTAGCCAATACCCCATCGGTCATGGTATCGCTCATTTTAGGCATTTTAACTACTTCAGCCATATACTATTTTGATGGATTGATTTTTAAATTTATAATAATATAACGGTTAATCCTTAATATACGGATAATCTTTTTGTACGTACACATCGGTATAAAGCTCAGATGCTTCAGGCCATGGCGATTCTTCAGAGAACGTTACTGATTCGTCAACCTCAGCTTTTATTTTAGCATCAATTTCTTCAAACCATTTTTCATCAGCATAACCTTCTTTTTCAATAGTATGCCTGATGGCTTCAATAGGGTCTTTAGCCTTATAGCTTTCCAACTCTTCTTTTGTACGGTATTTCTGCGGATCGGACATCGAATGGCCTTTATAGCGATAAGTACGCATTTCAAGGAAAGTTGGGCCTTCGCCGGCACGGGCGCGTTGTACGGCTTCGTCCATGGCATTGTGCACTGCAACCGGGTCCATACCATCAACTGCTGACGATGGGATACCATAAGGCAAGCCCAATTTATAAATGTCGGTTTGTATAGTTGTACGCGCTACGGATGTACCCATAGCGTAACCATTGTTTTCGCAAACAAAAATTACCGGCAGTTTCCATAAGGCAGCCATGTTAAAAGTTTCGCTTAATGCACCCTGGCGTACGGCGCCATCGCCCATGTAAGCTACGTTAACATTATCAGTACCCTTAAATTTCTCGGCAAATGCAATGCCTGCACCTAAAGGTATTTGGCCGCCAACAATACCGTGGCCACCGTAAAAATGTTTTTCTTTATCAAACATGTGCATACTACCGCCCTTACCTTTTGAGCATCCGGTAGCCTTACCATACAGTTCGGCCATAATGGCGTTAGGTGTTACACCTTTAGCCAGCGCGTGCGCGTGGTCGCGGTACGCGGTTATCATGCTATCTTCCTGGCGCAAAACCGACATAGCGCCGGCCAATACAGCCTCCTGCCCTATATATAAATGGCAAAAGCCCCTGATTTTTTGCTGCCCGTATAGCTGTCCTGCCTTCTCTTCGAATTTGCGCATTAACAGCATCCATTCGTACCACTTCAGATAAGTGTCTTTATTTATTTCGATTGAACTCATTTGCCAAACAATAAATTTTTTTCAGTTAAACCGCAAATCTAATTATATCTCGCTAATAATGGAAACGCCGAAGGCGGTACTTGCCAAACATTTATTGGTATTTGTGGCGATTTACGTAAATAACCAAATTATACGGTTAGATTTTGGCATTACGCTAAATTTTATTCGGTTTTTATGGCAAAAAAGGTATTATAATTTTTAATAATGTAATAAAGTAATTACAAATAGCAGATAACCAGCACCTAAGAAAATTTGGCATTGTATTTTTTTTAAAAAAAGCGGCTTTTATTTGCATTTTTAAAAAAATTGGATAGTTTTGTAGACTACGATAGAGATATTGTATGGTTTAATAAACATTTTGTTGACCCTGTTTACAACAAACTAAGGATTAGATGAAGAAAATTGTCATAGGTATTGCATTATTTCTCAGCGTTTTAGCCGTTCAGGCTCAAACACCAACAAGCCCGGTAACCCAACCGGCAGATAAAGCAAGTGACGATCAGGAAAGTTTAGCAAAAGATTACTTATCGCAAATAATGGGTGTGGCTTTATCGGCAACATCAAATATGAAACTTTTTCATTTTGTTTATGACTGGATAGGTACTCCTTACCGTTTTGGCGGAAGTTCAAGAAAAGGTATCGATTGCTCCGCATTTACCAAAGAATTATACAGCGAGGTATTTAACCTTGATATAAGGCGTAATTCACGCGATATTTTTAGCATGGTTAGCCCGGTTGGCAAGGATGATTTAAAAGAAGGCGATTTGGTTTTCTTTAAAATACACAGCCGCCGCATATCACACGTAGGCATTTATTTAGGCAATGGCCGCTTTGCACACGCTTCATCAAAAGGCGTTGCCATCAGCAGCCTCGACGATGCTTATTACAGCCGGTACTTTTATAAAGGCGGCCGTTTACTCAGTGCCTTTAAAGACCAGTTGAGCAGTTTGCCCGACGACGATACTAATAATAATTAGAAACCTGAATAATTAATCCTTTCAACCGAAAGGATTTTTTTTTGATATAAATTCCGGGTATTAATTATTTTGTTTCGTCTGTTGTATTCCTTACCAAGCTTATACCGGTGAAAAAGAATATCAGGCCGATGATACCTACCACGGTAAGCGTGGTTGCATTGCTGCTGTGATTTATTATACTGATGCCGGCGTAAATTAAGCCGATTATACCTAACACGGTAAGTATAGCGCCGAAAGTTCGTTTTAAGTTCATAGGTCAAAAATTTGCTGTTTTATTTAAGCATTTGTTTAAAAACAAATAACAGACCAATAATTAGTTATATATTTATTTCATTAAACTAAATTGTTATGACACCCGCTGAAATCACCTTTTTTATTCTTGCCTTCATCATAATTGTTATACTGTCATCATCGTTTGTGACTGTTAAACAGGGCACTATTGCAGTAGTTACTGTATTTGGCAAATACCGACGCATACTTTCGCCGGGCTTAAATTTTAAAGTGCCGCTGATAGAAAACATTTATTCGAGGATATCTATCCAAAACCGCTCGGTTGAGCTGGAGTTCCAAGCCGTTACGTTCGACCAGGCCAATGTTTATTTTAAGGCGATGCTGCTTTATTCGGTTTTAAATAACTCGGAAGAAAGCATAAAAAACGTTGCCTTTAAGTTTGTTGATGAGCGCAACCTGATGCAGGCTTTAATACGAACAGTTGAAGGCTCGATACGTGCCTTTGTAGCTACCAAACGCCAGGCCGAAGTACTTGTACTGCGCCGCGACATTGTGGAACATGTAAAAGAACAGCTTGACCAGATACTGGAAAACTGGGGCTATCATTTACAGGATTTGCAATTGAACGATATTACGTTTGATGATATCATCATGAAATCAATGAGCCAGGTGGTGGCATCAAATAATTTGAAGGCTGCTGCCGAAAATGAAGGCCAGGCACTTTTAATCACCAAAACAAAGGCTGCTGAAGCCGAAGGTAACGCCATTAAAATATCGGCTGAAGCCGAACGCCAGGCATCGCAATTACGCGGCCAGGGTGTTGCCTTATTCCGCGAGGAAGTGGCCAAGGGTATGAGTGTTGCCGCCAAGGAAATGAAAGAAGCTAATATGGATACTTCGGTTATATTATTTACCATGTGGACAGAAGCCATTAAGCATTTCGCCGAAAACTCTGAGGGCAACGTGATATTCCTGGATGGATCAACCGATGCTATGCAACAAACCATGAAGGAAATGATGGCCTTAAATGTATTGCACGCCATCCCTCCACCTAAGAAGTAAAATTTTTAAAAGGCCTCGCCTATCGAAATAAACAGGCCGCGTGAGCCTTCGTTTCCAAAACCATAATTTATAGAAATATTGGTTTTGGAAACCTTATTCAATTTTACACGCAAGCCCGGCCCGTAACCTGGTTGAATAGACTGTAAACGGGTGCCCTGTTCTGCCGAAAAGGATTCGGCATTAAAAAATACAGTACCGCCTAATACACCATTAGCAGTTATTTTGTAGCGGTATTCACTTTCGCCATAAACCATTTGCGCGCCGCGGAACCTGCCCTGTATATACCCCCTGCCGGTTGCGAAATTTGTATCCCAGCCGGTTGCAGGCAAATCAAGATAACCGGGCTTGCCATCTAATATCAGCCAATCATAACTCCACAAGGCCAGCACGTTTCCGGAGCCTTTAGGCAATTCGAAATACTTGCGTACATCAATAATTAACGACTGCCAGTTACTGGTGCTGCCAAAAACCCTATCACTGCTGCGCAATTGTAAACTCACATATGCGCCCTTTGATGGGTTTATGGCATTATCGCGCGAATCTAATAAAGCATTAAGTGTAAAGCCAGATGCTATGGAGCGCGATGCCATGCCATATTTAGCATAATCGGACACGGTGCCATCAAAATTCCCTTTTTCAGATACATCCCAATGGTCGTCAAAGTTATAACCTAAGCCCGCGTAAAAATTACCGCTAATATGCCGCAAAACGGTTTCGTAAAATTGTACTAACGAATAATCCATTTTATCTTTGGTACTAACATTTGAGTTACTGCCAAGCCCATAGGTACTTTGGGGATATTTTAAATAGCTGTAGTTGCCTATAAAGTCGTAATCGTTATTCGCCGTCCAAAAGTTAGTCTGTATGGGGATAATAATCTGTTTTTTTTTGGTATACGACGCGCTGGCCACAATGGTGGATATACGGGATTGTGGCCCATTCCTGAAAGCAACATTACCAGATACCACCACGGCAAAGCTGGTTACCAGCGAATAGCCTATAGCTGGTATAACTGATACCTGGGGCTTTGAAGTAATGGAATCAACTTCCGGTGCACCTTTAATATGGTATAAGTCACGCAATACATCAGACAGATCTTCCTGGGGTGTGCCCTTTTCCGATATTATGGTGGTATCCTTTTCCGGTTTCGCAGCGTTTTTTTTAGGTGATATTTTTTTTAACGGTATACCTTCGCTTTGCTGTGCACGGGCGTTAAAACCAAATAACAGGATGGTGGAAAAGAAAATTATAAAAAGGTATGGCCTCATATTGTTGCTACAAGTAATTTGACTGTATTATTCTTCGCAACAAATCCTTATTCTCAGCCAGTTTCTGTAATCTGCAGCGAAAATAGTCATTCTGCTTAATATCATATAAATAATATTGTCATAATAATATTTATATACAGCGTAATAAATCACATACAGTCCGTAAAAGAAATTTATATATTTGTATGTACATACAAACAGTGTAATGATAGATAATACCATTAAACAGCCGGCACAAAACTTAAATATTGCCGCAGGCATTTTTAAAGGAGCTAACCTGGCCGAAAGCAGCAAAACCATAGGCCAGTTAACAGGCCTGTTTTTGGATGAAGGTGCCCGGCAAAAAATGGATCAATCGCAATTGGTATATAGTGTGCAGGCGCACTTCCCGGTGCCGGCGGGCACAGCGGGCGGCTTATTTTTTGGAACTACCTGGATACAACCGGGTACTGTGGGGGGCGAATATTTTATGACCCACGGCCATTTTCATGAACTTGCCGACCGCGGCGAATATTACTGGGGATTGAGCGGCAATGGCGTTTTAATATTAATGGACGAACAAAGAAATGGCCGCGCCGAATATATGTATCCCGGCAGCTTGCATTATATACCTGCTTTTACTGCGCACCGCGTGGCAAATATTGGCGATGATGAACTGTCATTCGGCGCCTGCTGGCCATCAGATGCGGGGCATAATTATGATGAAATAAAAAAACATGGTTTTAGCAAACGCTTGTTTAACCGAGGTGGCGTACCCACGCTTGAAGATATCCAAATAGCTCAATATGAGTTTTAATCCCGGTTTAAACATACAGCCTCAAAACAATCCCTTAGGTTTCACCTACGGCGATGATTGCTTTGGCCCGGCGGTTGAGCAAAGGAAGCTGGATGATATACGTAAAAGTCTGCTTAACCCTGCTTCTACCGGCCCCGATGTGGTTTATGCTATAGCCATGGATACAGGCAAAATAAAAGATAAGCCCTTACTGCAAAAAATGATGCTGCTTTATGGCGTGGTAACCTATGCGGCAGGCAAACTAGGCGATGAGCCGGTGCGCAGCCAGGGGCATATCCATAAAAAATCGGTGCATACCGGCTGGTCGCCGCCCGAAGTTTATGAAATTTGGAGCGGGAGTGCCATTATTTATATGCAGGAATATGCGCAGGATAATCCAGGCAGATGCTATGCAGTATATGCCGGGCCCGGCGATGTGGTAATTGTACCGCCCGAATGGGCACACGCCACTATCAGCGCCGACCCAACAACACCCTTAACCTTTGGCGCCTGGTGCGACAGGGAATATGGGTTTTTGTATGATAAAGTACGTGCAAAAAACGGGTTGGCATGGTATCCGTTAATTGATAGCAAGGGGCAAATCACCTGGAAAGAGAATACCAATTATAATCCATCAAACCTTAATATAAAAAAGCCGGAAGATTACAGCCGCTTGTTCGGGATAGAAAAAAGCTTACCTATATACACCCAGTTTGAAGCAAACCCCGGTAAGTTTCAATTTGTATCGCAACCTGTACTAAAGAAAGATGCCTGGAATAATTTTATCCCCTGATTTGTTTTTTTTGAATATAAAATGTAGTATTGTACATACATATAAAATTGTTCTGATAATTACGCCTTAAACCGCATAATTAAAACAGAATGATTAATTTTAAAAGCCAATTATAAACTTGTGAATTTAAAACAAACCGTTAGTTTAAGTAAAATTGCGTATCAATTGTAAATCGATTTACTAAACTCAGGGATTCACGAAAAAACTAGAAATTTGAAAGCGAATTACGAAAAGAACCCTTACGTACAAGTTGAAGAAATTAACCAATCGTGCATAACGGGCTGGGAGGCAATAAGCAAAAAAATAAACGAGCATGTCCGTTCATCAAAACATAAAATCATAGTTATTGAATGTTACCAGGGTGTGTATGATGAAGAACTGGTAGCTAACCTGAGAGGTAGCATTAATCACGACCTTTGGATTAATACCGCCAATTTATTTAAGCCAGAGCCCGATATATTAAGAATGACTTATTCTGACGTTACCGACGACAGAATATTTGGCTACCTGACCCGCTTAAATATTGAGGATTATTTAGATACCCAAAAAATAGCCAAAGTACAGCAAATTATAAAGAATGTTGACGATGGCATTATTGTAGTATACGGCACCGGCGCCAGCCTTATCCTCCCCCGCTTCGACCTGCTGATTTACGCTGATATGGCCCGCTGGGAAATACAGATGCGGATGCGCAGAAAAGAGATTCATAACATCGGGCTAAAAAATAATCACGAGGAATTTTCGATACAATATAAGAGAGGCTTTTTTGTCGACTGGCGCGCTTGCGACAGATTGAAAAAGAAATTGTTTAAGCATATAGATTATGTGCTGGATACCAACAAAGCCAACGAGCCTAAATTAGTTACGGGTGAAGCCGTATTAAAGGGAATGAAAATTGCCGCGCACAGGCCGTTTCGTGTAGTGCCGTTTTTTGACCCTGGACCATGGGGTGGGCAGTGGATGAAGGAAGTTTGCGACCTCGACCGCTCGGCTATCAATTATGCATGGTGCTTTGATTGTGTGCCCGAAGAAAATAGTTTGCTATTGCGTTTCGGCGATATTGATGTGGAGATACCTTCCATAAACGTTGTTTTTGAGGAAACCGACAACCTGCTTGGCGCAAAAGTACATTCGCGCTTTGGCGACGAGTTCCCGATACGTTTCGACTTCTTGGATACTGTAAAAGGTGGTAACCTGAGCTTGCAGGTGCACCCGCTCACTGAATATATACAAGAAAAATTCGGCATGCATTACACCCAGGATGAAAGTTATTACTTTTTGGATGTAGATGGCGATGCCGATGTGTACCTAGGTTTGCAGGAAAACATCAATCCTGATGATATGCTGGAAGATTTAAGGGCTGCCGAACGTGGTGAAAAGCTTTTTGACGATGAAAAGTATGTTAAAAAATGGCCGGTAAAAAAACACGACCATGTTTCTATTCCCGCCGGTACAGTGCATTGCTCGGGTGCGGGCGGCATGGTATTGGAGATAAGTGCAACACCGTATATATTTACCTTTAAGCTATGGGATTGGGGTCGCCTGGGTTTAGATGGTAAACCCCGCCCTATTAATATTGAACACGGTAAAAACGTAATACAATGGGACCGCACCGCGACATGGGTAAAAGACCATGCGCTTAATTTAGTAGAAGATTTAGGCAAAGGCGATGGCTGGCGCGAAGAACGTACCGGGCTAAACGAGCTTGAATTTATTGAAACCCGCAGGCATTGGTTTACCGGTAAGGTAAACCATAATACCAATGGTAACTTAAATGTGCTAAATTTGGTAGAGGGCCGCGAAGCGATAATAGAAAGCCCGACTAACGCGTTTGAACCATACATTGTTCATTACGCCGAAACGTTTATTGTGCCGGCAGCGGTAGGCGAATACACCATCCGTCCGTTTGGGGAATCGGAAGGGATGGAATGCGGTACTTTAAAAGCTTATGTGAGAATATAAACCATAAATAAACCAATTATGAACCAGGGGAACACATCACCGGCCGGCACCACGGGCTTTGTGATAAAACTTACAGTGGTAGCTGCCTTAGGCGGATTTTTATTTGGGTACGATACCGCCGTAATATCGGGCGTAGTACCGCTGTTAACAACCAAATTTGCATTAACAGATGATTTGGTTGGCTATGCCGTTAGCAGTGCCATAGTTGGCTGCATTATTGGCAGTATAACCGCGGGCCCTTTGAGCGACCGACTGGGCAGAAAAAAAGTGTTAATATTTACCGCAGTTTTATTTGCCATATCATCTATTGGCGCGGCCATTATAAGCAGTTTAACCGGCTTTGTTTTATTCCGTGTTATTGGCGGTATCGGTATTGGCGCTGCATCAATGCTTTCGCCCTTGTACATATCTGAAGTTGCCCCTGCAAGAATGCGTGGAAAGCTGGTTAGCGTTTACCAACTGGCTATTGTAATAGGTATCCTCATTATTTATTTTGTTAATTACGGAATAGCTGGTTTAGGGTCAGAAGCCTGGAAAGTTGAAACAGGCTGGCGGTATATGATCGCTTCGGGCTTAATCCCATCTGCATTGTTCCTGGTATTGCTGTTTATTGTGCCGGAAAGCCCAAGATGGCTTATTAAAAATAACCGTAGGGATGAGGCAATGGATACACTTGAAAGGTTAAACGGCAAGCAGGAGGCTATCGCGGTAGCCGATGAAATATCATCAACCTTAAATACTGAGGAAGGCACTGTAAGCGAGTTGTTTAAACCTGGATTGCGGAAAGCAATGATCGTAGGGATATTTCTCGCGCTCTTTTCGCAGATCACTGGTATAAATGCCATTATTTACTATGCGCCAATTATATTTAAAAATGCTGGTTTCAATTCGAGTAATGCATTGGGGGCAACTGCTTTAGTAGGCATAATAAATTTCATATTTACATGGGTTGCCATTGGATTTATTGATAAAATGGGCCGTAAAAGTTTATTGCTTTGGGGTGTTGGCGGTATGATATTGAGTTTAATAGGCACCGCTTACTGCTTCCATGCTCAAGTTCAAGGCATATGGGTAGTGGCATGTATATTTTTTTATATTGCTTGTTTTGCGGCTTCGCTGGGCCCTATTCCCTGGGTTATCATCTCAGAAATATTCCCTACCAAAACCCGTGGTGTTGCCATGTCTATCGCTACTACTGTACTTTGGATAGGAACTTTTTTGATATCACTATTCACTCCTATATTACTTCATGCTCATAGCACGGATAAAACTGTTTTAGCCAACGCGGGCTACCATACTTTCCTAATATTTTTGTTCAACGCGGTATTGCTTTGGATATTCACCAAAATATGGATACCCGAAACCAAGCAAAAAACACTGGAAGAAATAGAGCTTAGCTGGAAAAAATAAGCTTTATTATTTAACCATTATATTAAAAACTTACGGAGTTTCAAAAACTTCGTAGGTTTCTATATGGCCGGTTTGTCCCAAATTATCGGCCATAACAATTAAAATCATCATCAAAAAAAACCTGGCATGAAAAAGGCAGTATTGATTTATTTTATAGCTTTTGCGTTTTCATCATTTACGTATGCCCAAAATGCAAATTACAAACTGAGCCCTAACCCGGCTTTTAGCAAGTATAATTTGTTTAGTCCAACCGCTATTACCTCCAAAGGCTGGCTGCACCAGTTTTTGGAGTATCAAAAGTCGGGATTAACGGGGCATATCGAAGATGCGGGCTACCCGTTTAACACCGGTATGTGGACAGCGGAAATCAATAATGGCTCCAGCGATATTTTTTGGTGGCCTTATGAGCAAAGCGGCTATTTTGTGGATGGCTGTATTAACGCAGGTTATTTGCTGCGAGATACCTTTCTCATCAACAAAGCAAAAAAACAGGTTGAATTTGTACTGAATAAGAAAAATGCTGATGGCAGGCTCGGCCCGCAGGATTTAAAAGGCAGGTGGAACAAATGGCCTTACACAGGTTTTCTCCGTTCGTTCATGACGGAGTACATCGTAAATCACGACCCTAAAATTGTTGATGCCATGTTGAAGCATTATTCTACCTACAAAGGTGAGGAATTTGCTGATGAACTTGATTTGTGTAATGCCGAAGAGATGTGCTGGCTATACGGCATCAGCGGTGATATCAGTATGCTGCATAAAGCCGAAGTTGCCTACGCCACTTTTAAATCGGACCATAAATACCGCGACAGGGATGGCAAGGATATTGATTTTGCATCGGATATGGTGCCTAATTATCACGGGGTTGTTTATATCGAGATTGTTAAAATACCGGCAATTTTATACAGCTATACAGGTAAAAAGGAATATTTAGATGAAGCGCTGCATGGTATATCGCAAATGGAAAGATATGATATGCTGGTATCGGGTGTACCAAGTTCTACTGAGCATTTTGAAGGGATATCCGAAAATGCGGGACACGAGACATGCAACTTATCTACCATCCCTTATACCTATGGCTATATGCTGCAAATTACCGGCGATGCAAAATGGGCCGATAAAATTGAGAAGGCAGTGTTTAACGCCGGCATTGGCGCTATAACCAAGGACTTTAAGGCTGAGCAATATTTTTCGGCACCTAATCAATTTATTGCTACCATGACGTCGAACCATTTAGGGTATGAGGATTCGCGGATGGCATTTTTACCGGGGCACGATGTGGAATGTTGTACCGGCAATGTTAACCGCTTTATGCCCTACTACATTGAGCAAATGTGGTTGGCGACTAAAGATAATGGCATAGCCGCAGCGCTATTTGGCCCAAGTGAAATAAACGCCAATGTGGGCGCTAGCAAACAAGCCGTTAACATTACCGAAAGCACTAAATATCCGTTTGAAGAAAAAATAGATTTTACTATCGGCACAAAAAAAGCGGTTAAATTTCCCTTCCAGGTGCGTATACCAGGCTGGTGTAAAAATCCATCCATCTACATCAATAATAAAAAAATAGATGCCGTGTTAAAAGCCGGGCAGTTTTATACGCTTAACCGGGAGTTTAATAATGGTGATAAAATCACTTTATCCATCCCGATGAACGTAAAAATTACCAGCTGGCCCAATAATGGCCTGGCTGTTGAACGCGGGCCAATAGTTTACAGCTATCCTATCCCTGCTACGGTGGATACGGTTAACGGTTATAAAAAATCGACTAAAGATTTCCCCGGAGTTGAGTATAAGCCTGCCGGCGCATGGAACTATTCGTTATTGATTGCTAACGCGAATGATGTGCAGGTGATCAAAAACAATAAATACAATTATCCCTGGAGTGCAGGAACGGCGCCGGTAACCTTAAAAGTACCGGCCGAAAAACTGGAGAACTGGAGACTGAGGCAAACCACAGGCTCGAAAGGCGAGCCGGTATTGCAAACGTCGGCCTTCCCAGCCAATCGCGATAGCACAGGCAAAAAGGAATATATCACCCTGGTGCCTTATGGCAGTACTTTTTTAAGGGTTACGGTATTTCCGGAAAAATAGGTTGTTGAAGATTAGCTGATTAATCGCTTTTAAAAACTTAGGGGCTTTTTTGGTAGTTTGAGCGAGTTTGAATTTAAAAGGTGGCATCATGTTGTCCCGATAGCTATCCTACTGTGTGGATACATTTTTCAAAAGAAAATCCCGTAGGGATTAAACGTTGGTAGAAATATATATAAAAGAGATGTATGTGCCGTAGGTACATAACGTATTCCGTTATATCCGCCGGAAATTGCCGGTTAGTATCGCACCTAGGGCGCGAAAAATCATTAAAAACATACATTCTACCCACGTTTTGCTCCTACGGAGCAGGCTGCAATGTGGAATTTCAATAGAAAGATGTGTCCACACAGTAGGATAGATATCGGGACGGCATGACCTTGCTTTTTTTAAAGCGATTTTCCTGAAAGATTAGCTGATTAATCGCATCAACACAAATACCACACCAGCTATAAGTGCTGATACCGGTATGGTGATTATCCATGCCCAAACAAGGTTAATGGTTACCCCCCAGCGCACGGCTGATACACGCTTGGTTAAGCCCACACCTATAATTGAACCCGTAATGGTATGCGTGGTTGATACAGGTATACCAAACTGCTCGGTAATTAATAACGTTATGGCACCTGCAGTTTCGGCGCTTACGCCTTCAAGCGGGGTTATTTTGGTTATTTTGGTACCCATGGTTTTAACAATTTTCCAACCGCCGGACATGGTGCCCAAACTTATTGCCGAGTAACAAGCCAGTGGAATCCAATCGGGCATAGGCGCGCCGCTGTTTACTATTTTTGAGGCCACAAGCGTTACATATAAAATACCCATTACCTTTTGTGCATCGTTAGTTCCGTGTGCAAAGCTTAGTGCCGCTGATGATACCAGTTGCAGGCGTTTAAACCAGCGCTCGGCAATGGACGGCCTGGACCGTTTACATATATGCAGAATGATAATAGTTACGATATAGGCTATTATTAAGCCGATAAATGGCGCCAGTACGATATAGGCTATAATGGTGAGTATGTAGGGTATATTAATAGCGCTTAAACCACCTGCTCCCATGTACAACGCGTTTGTAATACCCGCGCCTGCAAAACCACCAATAAGGGTATGCGATGAACTTGAAGGAATACCAAACCACCAGGTAATTAAATTCCAGGTTATGGCAGCTATAAGGCCTGCCAGTATTACGTGCATGGTAACAAAATGCTCATTTACTATTTTTGATACTGTATTGGCTACCTTATGGTCTTTAACTACAAAATAAGCTAAAAAATTAAAAGCCGCTGCCCAAACCACCGCCTGGAAAGGCGTTAAAACTTTGGTAGATACAATGGTTGCTATAGAGTTTGCTGCATCATGAAATCCGTTGGTATAATCAAATATCAGCGCCAGCGCAACTACAACAACAAGGAGTGTGGTAACCATTTATCGATAGGGTTGCTTTAGGCGTTTTTAACTAATATTGATTCCATTACATTGGCGGCATCTTCGCACATATCGGTAGCGGTTTCAAGCGAGGCCAGTATCTCTTTATATTTTATCAGCTTAATAGCGTCCTTTTCGTATAAAAATAAGTCGGCAACGGCGCGGTCGAATACATAATCGGCCTGGTTTTCTACGCTGTTTATCCTGATGCACGAATCGGCAATAGCCCGCACATTGCGCAGGTCTTTTAGTTCCCTAACAGCTTTTTCAAGGTCGATGCTGGCCTGCAATATCAGGTCGGATAGTTTACGGATGTGCTCGTTAAATTCATCAATTCGGTACAGGCTCATGCGGTTAGCGGCGCCTTGTATGTTATCGGCTACATCATCAATAGCAGTTGCCAGCGCGTGTATATCTTCACGGTCGAAGGGTGTAATAAAGTTTTTTCCTAACTCAAGATATATCTGGTGGGTAAGCTCATCGCCTTTGTTTTCCAGCTTATCTATCTGCTTAAACATTTCTTCGCGCGAAGCAGGGTTATTTGAGTTTACCGCTTCAACCAATACCGTAGCTATTGCCACAACATTGCTTGCTGCCTGCTCAAATAAAGGAAAAAATATCTTTTTATCCTTAGGGACAAAGTACTGGAATATGCTGTTTAGTGACATACTTTTTGTTGGGATTTTGACAAATGTACATTCGCAATGTTAAGTTAATGTTAAGCTTTTAAAACAGGAATGTTAGGGAATTGTAAAGCCGGCTTGGATTTTTGCAAAGTAAAGCCAAAGGTTGAGCCTAAGCCTTCGGTGCTGCGCACATTAATGGTTTGTTGGTGTGCTTCTATGATATGTTTTACAATAGCCAGCCCCAAACCGGAGCCACCTATTTGCCTCGAGCGGCTGGTATCCGTCCGATAAAAGCGCTCAAATAGCCTTGGAAGGTACTTTTCTTCAATCCCAATGCCATCATCCGTAACCTCCACCAGTACCTGGTCATGCAATTCGAACAAACTTATTGAGGTGCTGCCGCCTTCTTTGCCGTATTTAAATGAATTATCAATAAGGTTAACCAGCACCTGGTGTATCTTTTCCCGGTCGGCATCTACATGTATGGGTTCATCATATTTTTGTTTAAATATTAACTTAATGTTATGCTGTTGGGCCTTCATATCCATCGACTCAAAAACCTCCTTTATCAGGTCGTTAATTTTAAATTTGGTGAAGTTTATCGGTATCTCGCCCGATTCGAGTTTTGATATTTCATCAAGGTCCTTTATCAGGTAGCTCAGCCTGTCCACATTACGCGATGCTTTTAGCAAAAAGTCTTTAGCCATGTGCAAATCCTCAAATTCATCATCCTGTATGGCTTCAATATAACCCTGTATGGCAAAAAGCGGGGTTTTAAATTCGTGCGAAATATTCGATAAAAAATCGCGCCTGAATTTTTCCTGGGTACGCAGCTCGTCTATTTCGGTTTTTTTTTGCCTGGCCCATTCCTTTACTTCCTGTTCTACATCATTTATCGGGTCGGCGCTTACATGCTCGCCAAGGGCATCACGCAGATCGCGGCCAAGTTTCAGGTTGTGTATCAGTTTATAAATGAGCTTTATTTTTGAATAGATGTATTTTTCTATCAAATAATAAAAAACAAAGAAGCTGGTGATAAGGGTAACGCCAAAAGTAATAGCCACATCATACCAGCTATGTCGAAAATAGTAATTAACTATCGAAAGGGTTAACGCCACGGCGGCGGCATTAATAAAAACAAGTACGCGCAATTTCATACGCTAATTTACAATTTGTAAATGATTAGGTTACGCTGTTAGGATTATATTTATGTTAAGGAGGTGTCTACGGAGTTTTCTTGCTTTTCTTCGACATCAATTGTGAGCGTTGTCATATAACAAATTTAAACAATTATTTATTATTTACTTGTTTCCACATCAATAGTGATAGCAACATCATCCGCCATTACCATGCTGCTGCCACCTATCCCAAAATAAGTACGTTTTATTTTAAAACTGCCGTTAAATGAGGCTGTATTACCCGAAGAAATATAGCTAAACGGCACATCAACCACCTGTGTTTTATCTTTTATAGTGAGGTTAAACTGCCCTATGTAATTGTTGCCACTTTTGTGTTTTAAGGCAATAGATTTGAGGGTGATTTTTGGATATTGCGCAACATTAAAATATTCATCGCTTTTAATGTGGCTATCGCGCATATCGTTATCCGTATTAATGGTATTTACGTCAACTGATGCTTCAATACTGCTGCTGCCCAAATTTGCGGGATCGAACTGTATATTGCCCTGCAAGCCGCTAATGGTGCCTTCGGTATTAATACCCAGGTTCTTAATTTTAAAATTGATGGTTGATTTTGTTACGGTGTGTTTTACCTGCGCTACTGCGCAATTGACTAAAAAAACAAGTATTACGGACAGGTGTTTAAATTTCATAGATTATATAACGCAGTTTTCAAACATAATGATTTACACCATACTATTTTTACATTAGCAGGATGAAAAAGATCACTTTATTTTTTGTTGCGTTTTTATTCAGCACACAACTTTTCGCGCAGCAGGGCTTCCCGTTTGATAACGAGATACGCGCTTTTAAACACCAGGATAGTCTTAGTTTTCCGAAACCAAACGGCATATTGTTTATTGGCAGCTCATCCATACGTAAGTGGACGGATTTGGAACAGCGTTTTCCAAATGAACCTATAATCAGTCGTGGTG
>Ga0302300_1000813_pt1 | contig 19623 bp, 8 predicted proteins | sample III_Palsa_E1_1_FD_198756 | JGI IMG/M metagenome (GOLD analysis project Ga0302300, IMG submission 198756) | Peat permafrost microbial communities from Stordalen Mire near Abisko, Sweden - III_Palsa_E1_1 | ecosystem: Environmental > Terrestrial > Soil > Palsa > Peat permafrost | place: Sweden... | reverse complement strand
TATTGGTCTGTTGAACTATATTGGTCTGTTGAACTATATTGGTCTGTTGAACTATATTGGTCTGTTGAACTATATTGGTCTGTTGAACTATATTGGTCTGTTGAACTATATTGGTCTGTTGAACTATTGAACTTTAACTTCAAAAGCACAATACCGATCCCAAGCACAACCGGCGTCAACGATAGCATCACTAGGATAAACATAGTTTGGTGACCCTTTAAGTTTCCATTCTCCTGCTTTGGGATAAGGATAGCTAATATTCCAACCTTTCTCCTTTGGTCTGAAGACTGGAACTCGCTTGTCAATCTTAGTTCGTTCCTCCATTAGGCTAGTGTACTCATACTGAGCTTGTGAGAGCTCTTGTTGCAGAGGGATTGTTTCAATGAAGGGTAATTTATTATCATTAGTCTCAGATAGTTTGGCTTCGATGTCAGCAATGGCTCGTCTCACTTCATCAATTTGTTCTTCTAGTTCAATTCGACTTTGAGTCTCATCCTCAGTCTCACCTTCATTATTATCATCAAATGCCTTCTGAGCCAACTCAATCACCTTATTGACAGCCATCTCTTCACTGCTGTAGGCAGCTAGTACATTAAAGGTGACATCATCTTTGTCGTCACGATATTTACAGACAGTATAGAACAGCATTTCTCCTACCCTTGCTTGTTAGTAACAAAAGTCAATTTTACCCATACCATACACCTAATTAATTCTTGATAATATTACATTGTATTAAACACACGTAAAACTACTTGTGTTTACAATAGTTATGATACATACTTTACAATCACGGATTGTAAATATTTGTATTTTGATAATGTATTTGCATACATGTTAAGCACAATACTACTTGTCTTAATTTACTTCACCCACTTACATTAATATATACAGAAACAAATGTATCTATCACTGTTTCTGTATATATTAATGTTAGGTATCATATGTATACTTCATATCTTGAATAGATTCATACACAACATCAGTGTCTTCGAAGTAGCGGATTCCTTTACTGTCTTCATTGACATGTTTCAGAGTATTTAATTACCTTTTCGATTAACTTTTGTAACTCTTTCAAGACTGTGTTGTTTACAGTTTTGGTTACTTGGTATTTTATGTCTATACAGTGTAGTCATATACACTTGTATATTTAAATTTAGTTTGAATAGTTAACATGTTTACCAACTATTATTGTTGTGATAAATATGTAACCTTGGACACATTTAGTCCATATGTGGGGTTTGGTGAACGTTGCGGAAGTGTTTGGATTTTTCGTTTTGGTACTAAAATATTCAGTTTTATGCTGGTACCGATATTGGTGTACAGTTCACCATCTTATTTTTATGGGTCACTGATACACTGTGCTAACATTGTTGTTGACTAACCAATTTGTTAATCTTTCTTATGATGAGCATACATGTAATGTTAGTTGTACTTTTTAACAAATTACAAACTTAACTATAATTTACAACCACGAATTGTAAATTGGTATGAGATAGTAATTAGTACCAGACTATAATGTAGTTAACATTTAGTGACCTGTTTTGAAACATATGTTATTCTATTCATCATGGTAACAAACTTACATTTTTACAATAGGTAGCCACTTACTTTATTTATATGTATCCTATGTTTGTATCTTTTAGTTGTTAATGGATATACATATATACACATTACAAGGTTAGTATTAAAATCCTCTGTTGACAAGACACATCTAAAAAGTTTAAAACCACAAGACAATGTTGATAACATCTATCGTTTCTTAACACAAATAACAAGATCTTTAAACCACATAAAAAATGGTAAGAGTTTTGAGACCATATATGACTTATCTATCACACAAAAAAGACATACAAGTTACAATTACAACTAAAACAAATACATGAGGAACAGTGGAGTTTTGTATCCTATTAAATTTTGTACCTTAACATCACTGTGACGTTAAACAACTCTCCCTCCCCTCTCCCTCCTCCCTAATTGTTATACTTGACACCAACAAATGTTTTAATACCATTTGTTATCATTGATACATTATAATAGTTCAACATCTCTCGTAACTCCATATCAGACCTTAAGAAGTATGGTGGAGCATGATTAATGTCGTCATTGTTAATGATATAACCAACAATGGTATCACGACTAGTTATGTTTATAATCTTAAACACAAAAGATATATACCCACTCATTAAATTTCTACCTAATGGATATTTGAAAGTGGTATTCTCCGCAATTGTCATCAGCTCATTAGTATAGTTAAACTTCACAGGTACACTAGTAGTATTAAAATTTACCGAGTCAACATATTGAGGTTGCATCCATGACTTGGCTCTAAGCATTTTTATTAACGTCACTCAACTCATGTGCATATTCTAAAATAGTGTCATTTGATTACTTGTTAAATTAACACCTCTAATCAACTGGATAGTTATCATCAATGATACATATTTTATCCAATTCCATAATTTTAAGTTTTTTCCACTTGTAGTTATCTGTCAATAAGTTAATTTATGAGTTGGATGATAGAAGATATTCACAATTGTGTATTTGTATATATGTTTATGTTTATGTTTATGTGTGTGTGTTTGTAAAAATTTACGACAGGTAATTTGTTTACACCATGTAAAATTTATTTATGTTTGTACTATCACAATATTATTTATATTTGGGTAAGGTAAATCGATGGTTATTAAAAATATAAATAACTACTAATACACTTTTGAGTAACATTGAAGACTTGTTGATTGACAATAAAGGAGTTAAAGGCATATACATATGTTCAGATGTTTAAACATGTGTTTAATATTTCATACACTAAATACCATGACGAAGCTTTATAGCTTATTATTACCGATAATAATATTATACAAGTAAATGAATTTGGTTAATTTAAATTTTATCTAATTAAAACCATGTCTCTAGATGAAATTCTTGATGAGATTGACTCCTTGAAATTGGACAATGAGGAGTTAAGGAGGGAGAATAGCAATCTAAGGTTGCAAATTGAAGACCGGACCGAAGACATAAAATTGTTATCTTCCAAATTGGATGACATCCATAAGTTAATGAACTACAAACCAAAAGGTATATTATCTGGGACTACCCTTAGTAGTACATTCGATGACACATCCGATAATACATTTAATAGGTCGAGTAAGTATGATTATAACTTGTACAATAATGATGTTGATAGTAGATATATTGGAGGTAGAGAGGAATCGAGATTCGGTATAAAATTAGCTAACGTTTATAGCAAAAAATTTGGTCCCTATCAATCGGTATCTGATATCAAATCCAAATTGTATACGGGTTCGCCAACTGGATTCATGGGAACTGGTAAAGTTTATTCACCTAGTAATTACTTGTCTGATGTATCTGACATATCTGATAGTGATGATAGTGATGATTTTGTTGATGATGATAATGATGATGATGAATATGGTAATTACAAACGTCATGGTGCAAATACCAAGTCCTCACTTGCTTCAGCTTCAATCGTTGGTAACAGGGAGGAACCACGAAATAATGTAAGACCCCAACCGTTCACAGACAAAGTATTTGTTAGTAGCGGGGTTAATAATGTTAAGTTAGACAAAAATTATACATCCGATGATGAGTCTCATTCTTCCTCTCCCTCAACCTCCACCACCACTAGACAGTTTGCTGGACATGAACTGAAACAAACAACAGGTAGAGTTTTTCGTGGTAGGGAACAATCCAATGACAGAAGAGGTAATGATCTTCCATATATTGCAGATATCGATTAATGTTATATTATTTGGTTCCCGATCATTAAAAGTAACAGTAAAACATATATCATGATATAATAAACGATACAATGAACAACTATGAGTTGTTTATATTATAGTTTGACGGTGTAAGTAAGTAATACAATATTATTTGGAAACTAGTGACTAAGGTTAGATAATTAAACTAGTGTGATATATAACAAGAGGTCATTGGTATAGTTACTGTAGTTTCTTTATAGAAGTTTTACACTATATATACATACTATGTGTGAATGTAATAATGTTATATTAATTACTTCTTCCGTCACAAAAAAATACAATCATAGTTTATAACTTAATGAAGGAATGGTGTAATAATAAACATTTCCAAATTGTTTATTATGGTAATATTGGTTACAATTATATTGTATATAGTTTATAATAACGTTGGTAACAACTAAAGTACTAATATTGTAACTATCAATTATTTCTTCCGCCACAGAAAATACAATCACAGTTTATAACTTAATGAAGGAATGGTGTAATAATAAACATTTCCAAATTGTTTATTATGGTAATATTGATTACAATTATATTGTATATAGTTTATAATAACGTTGGTAACGACTAAAGTACTTCTTGACCAATGTATGGTCATTATAAAATGAAATAAAATAATTATAGTGTACAAAAACAATACAGGCAAAAATTGGAATATTTGTTACCAGGATTTAACTTAACATCAAATGCTATATAGCCTATCCAATTTTAATAGATACTAATCCTTATGACAGGATTGTGCGGTGTCTAAATCACGACCAACAATTACTTTTTTGTCGTCATATGATGGTAATGTTACACATGAAAAGATAAATGTTATACTTCTTCTCATCCACACGACAATTTAAATATGAAATTACCATTACTACCAGTACTGAACAATACAATAATCATCGAAGATTAACCTTACCAGTATGTGGTCAATTAATCTTCGATGATTACATTGTGCCAAAACATCGATAAAATAGTTGCTGTTTATAATGACTATATTATTTCTTATGCGTTATAAATGGAAGGATTGTGAAAAACTTTGAGCTGACGTATCGTCGTATGACGAACATGATGATGAAATTGTACTGGTAAAACTACTTTTAATAACTCTGAGCTGCATATCTGGTTGAAGCACCCCACCCCACAGGTAAAATTAACATTCGTCTCAATGATAAATTGGTGGTGATCTATCACAACGTCAACATTACAAATACCATCTTCGCCCTCGATAAACCAAATATGGGTAATCGTGACACTTACGTCTCTTAGATTGCTAAGATTTAATCTTATTACAATCACTACTATTATTAATAATACACTATAACAACACACTATAACAACTATAACATACCACACGATGTGGTCACCATATCAAAGAGATATTTAACCATTAACTTAAATGTAATTTATAATTATTTTTCAGGACATAATATTATGACCACTATTTACATTACTACTTACAATTGGAGTACACAAACATATTAATATGTTTGTGTCTTGCATTTTATGCAATTAACAATTACTATTGCTAATATATCTTGTTGTTTATAGTATTAAACAATATAACAATTATTATAATTAAACTAGTAATAGTATGGAAGTTAGATATTTCTTTTTTGACTTTTTCAAAGCAAGCCAAATTGTTCTAAGTTTTTGGATCATGGATATATTAAACATCTAATGTTACAACAATATTATTACTAGGTGTTATATTTACATTTTATAACTTGTGATTATAAACTGGATACTTTAATGCTGTTTGTTATAAACACTTTTAAATGTGTTACTCATTGGAGAAGTAAATTAAACTTACAATCTATATCACACACACACCATACACCACACACCACATGACAAGATGTGTTCAACAAACACATATAGACATTGTTTAATAAACATATATGAATAATGTTGAAGTTTGTATAGTGTACATGTTTGTATCATTTGAATATAATATAAATGTATATGTTACTATTATAATTAATATTGCATCTGACTGTTCATTAACAGAGGTTATTAATGTGATAGTGTAATTATCACATGTCGGACAAGTTTGATATAAAATTTATCTCAATATGGAGAACCTATGAAATCATGCAATACTGTTACAAATTTCTATTTGACAATGATGATGATAATGTTAATAGTGGTAATAGTGGTAATAGTGGTAATAACAGTAATGACCAAGTAATAAGTTGCATTGAACACATGAAGGTTGACACCAATAACAATTACGATAAAGATTTACTTCAAGCTATAATTCACCATATTCGGGATGAAAGACAACTTGCTATTACACACTACAAACTAGCAATTGTTAATAGTAGTTGTATACATAGTATGATAAACTTAGCCTTGTACATATCCAACAATATACGAGAGGCTAACGATGAAGCATTTAACTACTTACAATTAGCAGTTACCACCGCATCATCATTATCATTACAACAAACACAACAGACAGAGAACAATATACTTCAAGGGTGGGCTAAATATAATCTAGCTTGTTACTATAAGGATATTAATAAGAATTATGAAGTTGCTAGTGGTGCTTTTTATGAAGCTTTTAAATGTGGTTATATATTTGCTATTTACGATTTGGCACTTATGACTTACATAAATCTTAAAGATTATCACAAGGTGATTGAATATTATCATATAGCAAATGAACGTGGGTTATGTGATAAAGTACCAGCTAAACTACACATTTATTTCTATTTGGGTCACTGTTATGAACAGTTGGATGATATACCCAACGCTAAGAAATATTATCTGATTGATATCGAACTGAATAACGGTAATAATTATCGCTCTCTCACTCACATTGCTAACGTTTATTATAAACAACACGAATTTCGTGAAGCTGTCAAATGTTGGAAATTATGTGTAACAGGTTTTGACTGTACGGAATCACTAGATACAATAATACAGTACTACATTGGCAGTAATAAAAAATGTGTATTAAAACGATACCTTAAAATGTTAGTCACTAAACACAACAATAGATATGCTATTACTAAATTAGGTAGTCATTGTATTAAACATGGAAATTACCAACAAGCAATTCACTACTTGGTTATGGATATTAATAATGTAGATAACTTAATGATGTTAGCTACATACTACGCAGATAATAAACAGTATGAAGTGGCCATTAATTATTATAAAATGGCAACTGCTTTGGGGTCTGTGATAGCTATGGGACATATTGGTTGTATTTATGCTACGTTAGATAACCTTGGACAAGCAATATTATGTTATCAAACTGTTATTGATAACAAACATAAATTGGTTAATGATAGTGATAGTGATAGTGATAATAATAGTGATAGTAATCAACACAATTACTTCTTTGCAATTGCCAATCACGATATTGCTTGTTGTTACCAAAAATTAAAACAGTATGAAATAGCTTTAGACTATAGTCTGGTGGCAGTTGAATATGGGTGTAAGAATGGTGTTGATGCTATCATAATATGCTTGTCTAATATTAAACAAATTAATCGTTATCATATTGATAAGATAACTAACATAATTTATGCGTTGGACTCGGTGGATAGTCAGATGAAGAGTGATCTTGCACATCAGTTGATACGTTATATTATTAATAATAGTTTATATTATAATAATACTCATGACAGTGATGAAGTTATGTCTATTATTGTGGATGCTATTACACTAGTTTACGATCCACAGATTACTATACGAAAAGTATTTAAAGATGCAATTCTTGATTGGATAAGAACAAACTATGGTTTTGAAAAGTGGTTTAATCGTACTTTACCCATAATAAAAGTAAAATGCAAATCTGACACCAGACATTGTACTCTGAATCATGATTGTCCCATATGTTTGTGTGATAACATAGATTATGGTATTACTCTTATTTGTAAACACCAATATTGCTATTCATGCCTGAGTATCTATTGTAAAAATAATTACATGTGTCCACTATGTAGGAACTTTATTTGTTGAACATTTCTTAATCCCTTCTTCCTTCTACTTTCTTCCTTCTACTTTCTTCCTTCTCCTTTCTCCCTTCTATTCACATATTAATTCACTAACCTACATACATGCATAAATTCCACCTATATTTTTACATCTTGAAGCATGTACAATGTTTTTATATACTGTATAGTTATTATGTTACAGCTGTAGTTGCACTATTAATATATAGCACATATAGAAATATTCACACCACATAATTTTTTTACCTGGTAATTATAAACATTTAGTATACAAACTACATGCATAATATACATATATATACATAAATACATATTTAATATGTATTTTTCACGAAAAGAAAAGAATGGATGAAGAGACAAAGTGGGTTGATAGGTGGATAGAATATGGAAAGTTCATGAGTGTATAATCATGTTGTTAGCATTTGATAATCGCATGATATTTGTGGTTGGTTTTGCTTACACAAATTTTATGTAATAATTTACATATAATCTTATATTCATACACAATAAATACTTTTATAACTACATAAAATTTGTGTAAACAACCACCCACAAATATCATGTAGATATACTTAATATATCCTATACATTACATAAACAAGAACAAAAACAAGATAATAATAAGAACAATATAATAAATAAGAACAACATTTATATGTTATGGTAACATATATGTACATTACTAAATAATTTAAAATTAATGTAGTAACAATAATTATGTTTAAAATAAGTACAGGTATATAGTTGTATACGTACTTATTTAAATTATCAAATATTTTATACATGATAATTATGTATAAGTAGTAATATTGTTGTTGTTGTTGTTAATTGTTATCATGACAATTTGTAATTTTAATGTTATGGTTATATCGATACATACAACTCATATCAACAAATAACAAATAACAAATATTGTAATATGTTACATGTGTCATGTTATTGCAACACATAATTTGTTATCGTAGTAACACCTGTTAGAGACACAAGTATATACTTTTAGCAAATTTCTTAAATTTGCCAAATTATTATAAATATGTATTTCTAGTAAAACCAAGATTTGTCTTTTACGACAATTTTATAATAGTTTGGTAAATTTAAGAAATTTGCTAAAAATGTTGTCGGTTGATAAATTTTGTTATCGCTTAAAATTACCATTGTATCAGGTGGGGAAAGGGGAAGGAGGGAGGGAGGAAGGGAAAGAGAGGGAGGGAAGAAGTGCACATATACAACTCATAATATACATATTATATGTAAACATATAATTCAAGTTATTTGACCATATGTATATATGTTATATAACACATCATTTACTTAGAAACCCAACTTTACTATTTATAACATACATTTATACAAACACATCACAGAAATTGTGTGAATGGTGCACATGCAAGTGTAACTGCTGTGACCAGGGTCACGTTTGGTGCCTTTTATGACCTCAGGTCATAATAACACCAGCCTTTAGGCTGACGCAATGTAAATGCATATTCTGTGAACGATTCACACAGTATTTGTGTATGGAATGTAAACTATATTATTACTAGCTGGTATTAACCAAATTAATATTTTAAGTTACTACATATACACGTATTATAAAATGTTTGTGAATGGTGTACGCGTTATTGCTGTAACCAGGGTCATGTAGAATGCCTAACGGCACAACCACCTGCGGATAACTCAATATAAATATATGGATTGTGATTGGTACACAGATAGATATAAACAACGTGTGACTCTTGTGTTATAATATATTATGTTATAACGTAACATGAATATGTAATTAACTATTACATTCTCCCCTCTAACCCCACTCTTTCTTATTACATCATCTCTTACCTTACACTCTCTTATCTTACTTAAATAACGGTATATCCAATTAACTAAATAGTGTACGATATTATATCGTACACTAACAGGTCTTGAATAGAGTACTAAAACATAATATACTAAAAATTAGAATTTGGGAATTACAATTCTAAATATGTATATATATAACCTGTATAAAACCATTGAATGATAAAAGTACAATTATGTAAAATACGTATAATTAATCATCCACGAATATCGTGTAAGTATACGTATTCATGTTAATATACTTACACGATATTCGTGGATGATTATTTACATGAATATCGTGTAAGTATACTCATATAATTAAACATTTACAAAATATACCCTACTTATTTTTTATCTAAACGTATAATATAGATATGTGGAAAGGGTGAGGGTAAATAATTTGTATGTGTCTTTAAATTATATAAATATACAACCACATGCAATAAGTGCAAACCAAAGGCATATATACCTTAGAGAGAAAAACTAAGATAAGTAGTATAATTCACAAGATTATGTAACCCTACCAATAATTAAATTACAAGTAATCTTTAATTACCAAAGACGATTATACACGTTATATTAACATGTATCATACAAGAAATAAATGTTGATACAATTAAATACTGTACCAACATTATCACACAATACCAATTAATGGTTAAATTTACTAATGTTGTATAATTTTACATTATGTTATATATGTTAAATTTAATAATGTTGTCTATAACAAAAAGTAATGTTATTGTTGTAACATTGTGTTACAACATTATTCAAAATATGTATCCTAAATAGTGTGACATTTAAACTATTACATATATTTTTTATATCCTTGGTACATATATGTTTGTATAATACACATATAATTATTGTGAATGGAGAAGTGCTACACACATTTTATGTAATTATATTTATAAAGTAAGGTTAATACTTTAGTTTACCACAAGTTAACTACATTGTATACCAGTACAATTACATAATATTCATGTGGGCAACTCACCACGAATATTATATAATCTTACTAGTATAATAATAAGTAATTACTTCTCAGGTATTATTAGTCAAAAGATCATTCTGTTTTAAAATAACACATAAACTTTATATAATACGTATTAATATATCTATGTATTGTTCATGATTAATTGTTTACACAAATTGCGTGTAATAGTGACCTTAAATTATGTTATTATTATTATTGTTATTGTTATTGTTATTGTTGTGTTTTTGGTGGTTATGGTATTGATTATGGTTATTATTATCTTCTTATAATTTTACCAAAATTTGTTATTTCCAATAATTAAAGTAAAATTTTAACATGTATTGGTAATACAATACAATATTGTATTATAATATTTAATGCAACAATATTATAATACTTTATCATAGATTTATTATAAAGTATTATAATATCTTAATGTGATATCTTTGTTACTGTTAACTATTAACTTATAGTTGTGTATATTTTACACATTGTATCTTTACAAAACGTAGTAGATACAATTTTTAATATTTTACAGTAGATAACATTATTACTAAGTAGTAAAACCTAAAATTTGGATATATTATTTATATTAACGTAATATAATTATGTGCTGTATTATATTAAAATTACAATTTTATATGTTACAGTAACATATAATATATAGTTAAGAGTTTTAATACCTGTTTTTGACAGGATTTTTTTGGTATGATGTATTTTTACACAAAATTTTACAAACCAAACAAAATTACCTGAAATTCTAATATGACACTGTATCACAATATATACTGTACGAGATGGCGTTGTATATAATTTTACTAGATATTAGTTTGATGTTTGAAACCAAAATATATTGTAACATGTAAATTAAATTAACAACAGTAAAAGATATTTTATGTCGTAGTATATATATATATAAACACTTAAATTTTTGTTACATATTGTAACAATAATCATTACGTTTTGATATGTAATTATCAAACATAGTGTATGGGGTGTATGGAGTGTATATGTTTTTTAAATATGTTTTCACAATACACTTTATCTTCATAACTGTACAATATATAGTATTATATAAAATATTTTAAAGTAGTAAAGATTTTTATAATATTTTATATATGGTTTTAAAATCATGTAAACCGAAGGTACATCTGAAAGATAAAGAGTTGTGCTAAAAATGTGGATACTATATTTAGTATTTGTAGTATCCACATAGTAGTTACTTCTATATGTTACATCATGTAACAGATAGTATTTTATTTTTTTATAAAAATAATATATTGTGTAGTATATAATTATTACTATTATGTGGATACTACAAATACCTAGTATTTGTAGTATCCACATTTTTAGCACAACTCTTTATCTTTCAGATATACCGTCGGTTTACATGATTTTGAAACCACACTTTCCCCAACTTTAAAGATCTTTATTACTTTAAAATATTTTATCTAATATTGTATATTGTACAAAAAATTAGACACATACAAAGAAATAAACATCATGGATTCTAAGTTTACTATTAGAATATCAAATAGTTTACTATTTATTACAATATATAATAGATTAACGTAATCTATTGTGAAAATAACAACACCTTAACGTATATTTATAATTCAAGTAGAATTTAATGCCAAACATTATTAAATAATATATATATATGTTGTAATGAACAACTTATAACTTTATATGTAATACACTACACTCAATATTTACAATAGTTTATTTGCTATATAGTTTTAGTTTGGTATTGTTAATTATCTTATTCGAGATATATAACATATATACCATTGTAATATGTAATTACAAACTTACTACAAGTTTTAATATTACACAGTAAATAATATTTTATTATCTAAATAACAATATAACATTACAGACACTTTATTTTGTTATGATTGTATAAATACAATCATAACAAAATGTTAAAAATACAAATTTATATGTTATTGTAACATATAATACACACATAATACTATCAGTACCTATTTTTGATAGGATTTTTTGACAGGATGTATTTTTATACAAAATTTTACAAACCAAACAATATTTGACTGTATTTCTAATTTATTGATGTATAGTAATATGTACTATAGCCTACTTGCTATTTTAATTTACTAGTTATTAAATTTTGTCATTCATGAAAATAATACTATTGTTTGTTACACTCTTTCTCTCTCTCTTTCTTATATATACATGTGTAGCACCACACTATCCATAATGTTCATGTAACTATCAGTGGTAATGACAGAATATATTATTAAATTATAATCTTATGGTTACATGATCATTATGGATAGTGTGGTGCTACACATATACTATGTAATGATATACGTACTTTACATAATTCTACAACATTATGTTGTAATTTGTACTAATGAGGTATGTATATATTTTAGTTATATACATATAAGTATGTATATACCACAGTAAATTTGTGACATAATTAACACATAATTGTAATTTCTGTAACCAGAAACTCACACAGAACGCCTTTGTGACCAGAATCACAGTATCACCGGTACTTTAGCTAACTTACTGTTAGTATACATATTGTGTAATAGGTTTTCACAAAGTATTGTGTTTGGAATGTAAAAAAGTAGTATTTATTGGTTAGGACTAACTTTAATATTGTTAAAACAAGATATCTATTTAATTACATATTAAAGTGTTAAAACATAATATGTAATTAAATATTATACTCTTTCCCCTATTACATTCTCTCCTCCCTCCTCTCCTTCTCCATTCTCCTCCCTCCTCTCCTTCTCCATCCTCCTCCCTCCCTCCCACACCCAATTAAATAACAATGTATTTAATTAACTAAACATTATACAATAATATATTGTATATTATTATATCTTAGATACTGTAGTCATATGTACGTATTAATAGTTAGAAGTTAGAAGTTAGAAATTAAATGTCTAAACTCCCAACATTTACTATCTTTAGATAGTAAAAATATAATTATATAATATACGTATAATTAACTATCTATAAATTTTATATAACTATACTTAATTGTATTAATTTATATACATGATGTTTGTGAATAATTAAACAATAATTGTGGTTAGTTGTTTAGTGTGGATCACCTTTGGTTTATGATAAGTATCATGTAATCGTACTTATTATTCAACATAATACCAATCACGTAATATTCTAAATATATTAGGTAGCAAGTGAGAATTAAAATATTCATACACTATGTACAATGTTTGTATATACACTATTCAAATACTGCTACTACCATTAAAAAATACTGTAAAGATATATGTTAACGTAACACATATAGTGTATAGATTGAGGTGAATTTTCATCAGGTTAGGTATATATTTTTTAATTCTTACCAAAAAATACATCATACCAAAATTATCACCTGTAATTTTAAAGGTAAACAATATTACATTATATCATGTAGATCTATTCAATACAATATTTTAGTATAAAACCTTTTTATACTTGTTAAACATTATAGTTGTATAATATCTTACTTTAAATTTACAGGTAATAATTTTGGTATGATTTGTTCTTTGGTAAGGATTAAAAAAATATACCTAACCTGATGAAAATCCACCTCTGTCTTTACTACATGTATATATATATATGTATGAATTACCAATATTTTTTCAGGGAAGGTATGTGTTTATATTATTATTATTTAAATACATGTACATGATAACTTATCATACACTAGTTTCATTAACTTGCTTCCTCTCTCAACCCTATTGCTCTCCTTCTTCTCCTCATCCTTCTCCTCCTTCTCCTTAACCAAAATAAGATATATCAATAAATAAAAAGTATACAACATAATGTTGTATATAGTTAAATTTATAATAACAGTTAAAATATTAATAAGTAGGAGAACATGAGATTCGAAGTTCTGTTATATTGTTGATATTCTTCATACAATTACATTACAATTACAATACAATTACATAAAATTTGTGTAGGCAATCCCATCCACAAACATCATGTGACCTCACTAGTTTTGAGACACAATTAACATCTGATTTATTAGAAGCATAATTATAGTATTTACTGTAATAGTAATAATTGTTGATACGATGATTAATCTTACAAATAATATTGTACAACATCAACTATCAGTCAATAAACTACCAATATTATATAATTTTAATTTTAATTTAAATTAGAACGGGTTTTATATATATATATATACAGTAGTATTACAATCAACTCAAAGTAGACTTTTGTCAGATCAGACATATTTTGTATGATTTTTGTTAAAAATACATCATACCAAAATTACCTGTAAAATTAAAGGTAACTATAACTTTACTATACAGTGTAGTCAAATACTTGTTTTTTGGTATAAAAAGTTTTATACTTATTAAACATTATAGTTGTATATTGTATTATTTTAAAAGTACAGGTAATATCTTAGTTTGACATATTTCTCACCAAAACCAAAAAACAGATATCACCTGTACTTTTAAAGGTATTTAATGTTTCACTATACAGTATAGTGTATTCAATATCCCTTCCCTTCCCTCCCTTTTTCCTCCCTCCTTCCTTTCTTAATTTTAATATAAAATATTCTTGTTCTGATTCTCACCAAGAAAATATGTTATGTTCATTTATAACATAATATTATAATAATGTGGTATAGTAATTTTTTACCTGAAGTAAAAAAATAGTAATACGTTAAAATATATAATAAAACTATACTAAAGTAAGGTAAAGTATTAAAACAATATAAAGTTGGAATTATAATTATGTAGATAATTTACTAGTTAAATTAACCTACACTTTCCACATTGTTTAGCATAACTCTTCTTTCTGTTAGGTATGAGGGTTTTTAACGTATTAATTTACATATTTACATACTTGTATATATATACATATGGGTAGAAAATTATATGTTACATCATATAACATATGTTAATTTGAAATATTTAAATATCGAGTACAAATTTAGTATTTCTTGGTATACAATTTGTCATTCATATTGGATATAATCATCTTGAACAAGATAATAAATATTTTGTTTAGTAACTCTACTAGAAGTAGTAACATTAATATGTATTTTTAAGATCCAGACTATTTTTTGTATAATGCAGATTATCTTATAGTTATTTCAGTAGGATAGCTAATGGCTGAATTGTCACTTCACCTCACACTTCATCTCACACTTCATCTCACACTTCATCTCACACTTCATCTCACACTTCATCTCACACTTCATCTCACACTTCATCTCACACTTCATCTCACACTTCACCTCCCATTTCACCTCACACTTCATCCCCCATTTCAGACCAGACCAGACCAGACCAAAGAAGTACCAACCTTCGGTTTATACCATATAATATTCGTGGTGAGTTTTGCCTACACGAATTTTATGTAATTGCATTTGTACAACTCGAAGCTGGTCTGAGGTAAACCAAATTTACTTATATTTCACCAGAGGTTAGAATATTACAAGTGTAACTCTTTATATAAGTATAACTCAGAAGATAACTATGTTAAATACAAGTACACATTACATGATATTTGTAGTTAGTTGTATACACAGATTATATGTAATAATAACTTTAAATTATATTGTTGTATTTTTAGTAACTATGATACTAATTAATCTTGTTTTCTTATAATTATGTTAACATGTGTTACCTCTCCCTAACGATTAAAGTAAAATTTTAACATATGTCACAATAAAATATCACAACAAAATATTATAATGTTCTATTGTATGTGTAAGTGTATATGATTATTTAGCAACCTATATCCATTACAAATTTTAATAACTAACAATAAATAAAACTACTACTAAGTAGTAAAAATCTAAATCTAGATCTAGATGCATTAACATAACATTACATTGTATCTTTGTTATATTAAAATTAGGAATTTATATGTTACAATAACATATAATACATAGTTAAGAGTCTATATACTTGTTTTTACAGGATTTTGTTGGTATGATGTATTTTTATACAAAAACTTGTAAACAAAAAATATGTTTGACAGGATTTTTAATACTTGACTACATAATACTATATACTGTATATAGTTAAGATGCCAAATTTTAATTTACCTGTTTCAAAATAATATATTGATGACAATACTAGTTATTGTATTGTTATTTAATTTATAAATATACCAATTCACATACTATAGAGTATACATTATAACATATAATTTAACTTATTCACACTAAAATATTTTTTTGTATTGTAATGTTACAACAATTAAACTTTTGTTACATGTTGTAACAAATAACATTACCGGTTATTATGTAATTATCAAATAGATGGTGTATATCCAGTATATCCAGCATATGTATGTTTTAAATCTGTTCTACAATATACTTAATTTTAATACCTTACAATATACTTTAATATACAAAATATTTTAAAGTAGCAAAGATTTTTAAAATTGGAATCGTATGGTTTTAAAAATCACCTAAAAATACGGATACTGCGACAATCAAGTATAGTAGTGAGATATATGTGTTATATGATGTAACATACATTACCTTATTTTTTACAAGAATAACAATGTTATATTATTTAGTAAATATCATACACAATATTTAATAATATATAAAATAGCATATAATGTTTAGTTGTTAATATTGTGTGGTCACAAATACTTAATATAAGTTAGTATCCGTATTTTTGGAGAAGTTTTTTCCCCGGAGTGTGTATATACATACACCTTTGGTTTACATGATTTTGAAACCACATATAGTCCTAAACTTTAAAAATCTTTACTACTTTAAAACATTTTGTATATTAAAGTATATTGTAAAATTATAAATTAAGTATATTGCGTGAAAAGATTAGAAATACACAAAAAAATAAATACCATAGAAATCAAGTTTACAACTAAGTATATAAAAGAGTAAGTTATGCATTACATTATATAATAGATTAAATTAATCTATTATAAAAATAATAACGTTGTAAAGTATATACATATAGTACAAGTAACACTTAATACTTAACATTATTAAATGATATATTGCGTAAACCATAATGAACAACTTATCACTCTATGTTTGTTGGTGTGATACCATTATACTATCATATCAACATATTATTAAAAACACAAATTTATATGTTATTATAACATATAATACATAGCTGATATCATCAATACCTATTTTTGACAGGATTTTATGACATGATGTATTTTTTACACAAAATTTTGCAAACCAAACAAATTTACCTGAAATTCTAATATACATTAATGTACAACAATATATACTGTATGAGATACTGTTATAAATAATTTTGTTTACTAGCTGGAATTTGTTGTTTGTAATATGTGCCATTATTGGTTGTTGTTAGAATAATATGTATTCAATACACATTATGTTTATTATATATTCTATCCTTTATTTCCTCTACTTCTTTTTTATTTATCCTAACACTCACACACAATTACATAATTATATGACTCGACAGCATATCCTATTATCATCAATAATAATTACATGAATGTCGTGGTTGGTTGTTTACACAGATATTCATGTATACCATTCATCATACTGGTTAGTAATTACAGGTAGATAATTATATTACTATACACAATAACTAATTGTGTTTTTTGTTTACTGGAAGTTAGATACTCTTCATCAAAGCTATTCATAGTTCAACCATCTCTAAGGTATATACCTTCTCTTTAGCAAAGCTTACCTTAGGTTTACCACAGGTTAGCTACGCTTTAGCAAAGCTTACCTTCGGTTTATACGAGTGCAATTACATAAAATACGTGTAGGCAGTCTATCCACCAAATTATGTGATCTTATCAATATTATCAAATAAATATTGTTTAACTTAATTATTGTATAAAGTAAAAAACACAATGAGTAGATGTTTATAATTGGATTGTAACAGTAGTCAAAAAATGTAATGGTATACTAATACCACTAGTGTAATAAATAAATTATATGTTATATGTTATATATTATATGTTGTAATGTAAACAAGATAAGTGAGAGTTATGTTTTATAATATTTGTATGTATGTGATAGGGGGGGTTAATAGTAATAGTTACTAGTATGTAGAATACTCAACCGTAATAATATTATTGTTAGATATTGGTTATTTATTAAGTTTAATAAATTTATTAACAATACACCAAGGTAGAATTACAACAAATCGTCATAATATTATGGTATAACAAATCTTACCTGAAGTAAAAAATAGTATTGTGTTGTAATATTGTTGTATGATATATGTATGTTAAAATATGTAATAAACAAGTACATACAATGAGAAAATAATGTAAAGTATTAAAACAACATAGAATTTAAATTATGGTATCCAAATAGTTTATTGTGTATTGTCTACCATCTATTGTTTACATACATACATATGAGTGAGTTGAAAGTTATTTATCATATGGTGTAATAAATGATTTGGTGAGACAGATAGATAGGAATCTATGTATGATAGAGAAATAAATAACTAAACTATATACTTTCTTGAGTTTTTTATATCGAACATAATTACATATTATCTATGCAATTAAGTTATACATAAATAACATGTACAATTACTTAGTTTGGATAGAATAAGTAAGATTACAATAATATTACATCTAGAATATACAATATTTACAGTATTTACAATATAAATAATAGTAAAACATTACTATTTATGTTAAACGACATTACCATTATATTTTGTAACATGATATATGTATATACATATATCATGTAGTTATATAAACTTAAATTAGAATTAAGTTACATCTGAATATATTGTATTGTATACAATACAAATATATTCCTTATTTTGTTTAACTAACACAACTACTAGAGTATGTTATTTTTAGTTTATAGTATTATACTATAATAGTAATATTACTTCACACCCAAAATATTTTATATAACACACATAATATTTGTGGACAGTTGCTTACACAGATTTTATGTAATTGCACTCATATAAACCTAAGGTAACCTGTGGTAAATCGAAGGTAAGCTTTGCTAAAGCGTAGCTAACCTGTTGTAAACCGAAGGTAACCTGTTGTAAACCGAAGGTAACCTGTTGTAAACCGAAGGTAACCTGTTGTAAACCGAAGGTAACCTGTTGTAAAC
>Ga0302300_1000796_pt1 | contig 19829 bp, 16 predicted proteins | sample III_Palsa_E1_1_FD_198756 | JGI IMG/M metagenome (GOLD analysis project Ga0302300, IMG submission 198756) | Peat permafrost microbial communities from Stordalen Mire near Abisko, Sweden - III_Palsa_E1_1 | ecosystem: Environmental > Terrestrial > Soil > Palsa > Peat permafrost | place: Sweden... | reverse complement strand
ATAATAAAATTTAAGTATATTAACATATTTTTGATATGATTTTAAATATGTTAACATACTTGGAGTAATTAATAATATCTCTAGATGCGTAACACTGTTATGTACTGGTATGTTTTTAATCTCCAAAATTAAAAACATACCAGTACATAAGAGATAGAATATTAAGTAACACAGTACAAACAAGGAATGTATGTAAAAAATACAATAGGTTATTAAATTAATATAATATACAATTGTTCTGTGTAATTTAATTATACACAAACAAAGAATTTAGTTAAGTATGTGAAGTTAACTTGATAACGTGTATTTACCACCATATATTTTTTGTGTTCATTGAATTACAAGGAATAATATGTATTTGTATTTGTATTTATACAACCAATGATATTAATTACATATTAATTTAATTGTTAACAATTAACAATTTTGATGATTATATGCTATTTTATATGTGTGATAATTCTACTTACATTTAATGTAGTTGTTTTTGTTTTTGTTTCCAGATCCAATGATTTTTCGGATGATGTTATTTTTTTTGACCTAATATACATTTGGTATCAAAAAATAACCATTTTATATGTTTTAATATTATTTTTTACATTACAAATAATGTATATATGTGTGATAATATTATGGATTTATGGCATACTGGATAACTTTGGTATTATACTAGGCAATACCGCGTACTTTGGTGATTTGACATGTGTACATATAAATGGTAACAAATCGTGTCTATTTGATATATGTACTCGGGATAAATCGAATGTGCATCTGAAAGAGACAGACTACACTAAACATAATAACAATGAAACAACTCATGAACAACAACAAACAAAAATCTACTTTTTAGGTTACTACTTGGTTACAGGATTACACAAGGTATACGATGTTGAATATACACCGTTACCAGATAATTTAACGTTGCAGTATTTGGGTCCAGGGGGTACAGAATTATTATACCCTCAAGCGTCACATGTGGTTTTAAATAAACCCAATTTATTGTTATGCGGTAAGGTAAGAAAAGGTCGAGTAATAGTGAACCAAAGTCAACAAATATTGACTTGGCCACAAAACAGAATATAACCACCCCAACAATGTAAATACCGGTATGTGAATGTATTTATAAACTAAAATATCTTAATAATGTAAATATTTAATATGTGAATTTGTGTGTTTATGTATATATGTATATGTAGTTATAAAATAAAGTATGTTAACGATGTAAATATTATGATAGTTGGTGGGTGGTGAGGGTGGTGAGGGTAGTGAGTGGTGAGGGTTGAGAGGGAGGAGGAGGAGGAAGAAGATGAGGGAGAAGTATGTATATGTTAGCATATTCTTACCACCAGGTGTTAGATCACATACACATGGCGTAAATATAAAAATGATTTCTAAAAAATTTAAACAGTAATGAAACAGTATAATCAAGATGTCTCGTTTTACTCGTGCTGTCGCAAAGTGTAACAAGGATTCGGGACTTCGTTGTAAGGTTCGTGAAATGTTCGGTATCCCAGTTGAGTACGATAACCAGTGGAATGTTCTGGATGAAGTTGCAGTACCTGTAACCTCCTCATCACCAGTCACAACCGTACCTGTACATGAGTCTACTGACTCATCCCCTCCTCCTTACTCCCTTGTCGAGGGAGAGAGTGCAAATCAAGAGCAAGAGCAAGAGAAGGATGATGAGGCAACTACCCCAGATACCAATGAAGTGGTCACTCCAGTGACTGCTGTTGTGACCATTGAGGAGGGCATGACAGGTGGACTTAAGGCTGGTGAGACATATTTGATCTGTGTTCATTATGAACAGACGATTGTCAATCCACATTCCAGTGTTAGGAAGCTTAGAGGCCAAATCATCGCTGTGTCAGTTGACAGCGATGATAACAAGACTCTAACCTTGGTGTCTGATACCACTGGTGCTTTTGAGCCTCTAACTGTGTTCTCCCCACTCATGTCAGGCTCTGAAGATGGTAAGTACCACGCTCTGACTGATGTTGGTGAGAAGGTGTTCTCTCACACATCCAAGTTCTATTTGGGTTTTGAGTCGGTCAAGATTCGCATCTTTGATTTCCAAGGACAACGTTACTTCTCAACTCACACTAAAATCAAGGGTGATAAGTCAAAGTGGACCCAAGATACCTTTTACAGCCTGTTCTCCAAGCACTTGGATCCTAGCTCTATTGTTATGCCCCTTTCTACCACATCTGTTGCTGAAGCATCAAGTGATAAGATGGATGATAAGACAAATGATAAGGTTAGTCAACTGACATTTATACTTCTGGATCCAGTTCTGTGCTTGGCTGGTTCATATGTTGCTGAGAAGTTGATGCTGCTGAACACTGATGTTCCAGATGACTTCCTGCCGGGTATTGAGAGGTACAAGCCAGTTGAACTAGAGGTTGCTAATAACTGGATCTTCCCCAAGTCGGAGTGTGTGCGATCTGTAATTGAGGAGGGAACTTATTGTCGTCAACTGTTCCTAACTGCTGATGGTAAGGTTGAGTGTAATCTCTTTCACACATCAGAAGATCCGGCTCTCAACGATCCTCGACTTATGCCTGGTGATTTCATTGTGGTTGAGGATGGTGGTGAGTTTACTCGTCTCGATACAGTTAGGATGCGTTATGCCTCCAGTATTACTGGTGCTGATCCTTATCCTTATCATCACTTCTGTACCCAAGCTAAGAAGTTCATTGATTCAGACATTGGTCTCCGAGTGCTACCAGCATATTATAACAGTAATGGTGTACCCTTTAACCTCAAGTCATACAAGGAGCGTGTCCAACTATGGATGGTAATTCTGTGGGATGCCATCTCTCCAGTTCACAAGAGTTCAGTACTGAATTGGACTGACAAGTTTCTATCTGACATTAAGATGGTGGCCCATTTCATTACTTACCGTTATCGTCAGTTGACACCACAACATCTGACCGAGATTGCAGATAAGAGAAAAATTCTCAGCAGAGAATGTCAGAAGAACATTTCACGTATCCATGACAAAACTGCTAAGAGGGTAGTGGCCAAGCCTAACAAGCGTACTGACTTTAACACTGTACTATGTGACACTATTGCCAACTGGCTAACCTTCAATGAAACTGCCGATAGTGTTTACAAACTCATCAGCTCTATTGGTCGTTATAATAGGGTGTTTGGTACCACCACTACCACTACCATCACCAACACTATTGTTTCTCCTTCTCCTTCTTCTTCCGCCTCCTCACTGTCATCTTCTTCTCCTTCACTCCCACTACCACTTCCACTTTCCACCACTACTAGTGCAAGTGCTTAAACCCTATTTTACTCCAATATCCAAATTGCTAAATAGTTAAACTGTATTAGTTAACAACTATATTTCCTTTCCTTCAATCAACACTAATATAAAAAATACTATAAATACAACTCAAGGTTGTATTCATCTATAATGTAATTAATACATGGAACAAGAAATCGTGAACACGACCATCCATTGACTTTTATATTCATGTTTATTTTCATGTTCATGTTCATGTTTGTAACAAATACGTATATGTTATAACAACAATATATGTATATTTTCGAGATATAAAAACTTGTTAAATTAATAAGTAATACCATATGGTAGGAAAGTTAAAATATAGGAATTATGTTAACACTTTATCATTTGAAGTATCTCGTGTTTAACAATGATAAACACGAGATATCTTGATTGAACGAAAATAAAGATTACAGTTGCATATCTACTAAAAATAAGCATAACTTAAATTTAATTTAAGTTTGTAGGTTGAGTTATATATTTACATATATATATGGTTAAGGAACCACAAGTTTAATTTTTATCTTTGTTCAATTAAGATAATTCCCACCCTAAAGTGTCTTTGTTTATCTTGGTTAAACAAATATATGTCAAACATATTAAAATTACAAGATTTAAACAAACTATGTTTTAGTATGTGTATGTGTGGGTGTGTGTATATGTGCCTTCGACCCATCTATTATACATAAGGTAACAATATTCTTTAGTGTATAAATGGACATATAACATTTCTATACTAGATTAAGGTTGTGACAATTGTCACAACAAGTATATAATATATATATATTCTTTATCTTTTTATCTTCTATCTTTTATTTTACGAATGAGATAAAGATTTATATACTTCGCTAAACATACGTGTATGTTAAAAAATAGTTGTTTAACATCTTTTTCTGTGATATGGTAAGTTATTTTAAACAACTATTTTTAACATAAGTTAATATAAAAAATCGAGTAACAAAAGTAAGTAAGGGTATATTAGAAATACCAATGTTGATTAGCGATATCTTAGTTTAACTAAGATAAGTAAAAAAAGATACAGGAATTAAAATAACTTATTATAGAGAGAAAAAGAGAGAGAGAGAAAGAGACTAAAATATAAGGTTATAAACAAAAACCTGTACTAAAAAGATATTTAAATATTTTAAAAGAGAGGAACATATACATGTTTCAAACATATGATGGATAATTAAATATACCATATAATATTGATATAATATTATATACACATTTTATATCTTTGAGATATAAATTTACTATGCTTATAATATATATATATATATATATATACAATCTTTGCTTATCTTCATCTTCTTTTTCTTCCTACTTAAATAAGTACATATACATTATATTATTATAATATTAACTTAATATTCATTGTAGAAATACTAACAGAATATCAAAAATGTAAAAGTATATATACACGGTCTGGTTTTTATCTTATTTACATTTTAATATACACTATGGATAGTGTAAGTACCAATTATAAAACCACTAATATTAACACCATTAAAAATGGTATAAAGTATTCAAAGTAACAACATATGTGGATAGTGTGTGTGTGGGTAGAAAGAAAGAAAATAAACAATAAAAATAAGAACATATCACGGTTGATAATATTTATTATATATAGTTTAATAACTCAAAGTTATTACCGGAATATATGTTATTTTTACCACCTACTGTTACCTGGTAGTAGTAAACATATTTATGTATTTTTACATTTTAAGAAGCAGAGGTTGAAGCGGAGACAGATGTTGCTGCTGACATGGAAGATAAAGAAGATAAGGATGAATGAGAAGATAATAGTGATGGTGAGTGGTTGGATTGTATCTGTGATTGTGCCTGTGACTGTATTTGTTGATTACCAGCCAAAATTTGACCACAGAAGTACAAGAACTTCTGAATCTCGGATATTTGCTTCTTAATGTGAGGTATACACATGTTTTCTACTAATTTATATTTGTCACCAACATTTGTGTTAGTAGATGATGTAGACGATGAAGATGATGGGGATAGTGTAGGTTGACGAGAGTGTAAACCGTGACAGAAAAGGTACAATTCAGAGTTGAGTGGATTGCTACCTTGTAGTTTAATGAGCTCGATATTATTAAAGCATGATTGTAAACTCTCAATGACCAGGTGACGTGTATCGGAATTACTAACACCCAATAGTTTAATGACCATAGAACCTGACATCTTCAAACAGGATAAAGCCAACTTCATCTCAGCCAGTTTAATTTGTAATTGATTTGATTCTTGGTTATCCTGTTCTTGGTTATCATCATTATTACTGTTGTTGATACTAATATTATCACCATTATCACCATCACTGATGTGGCAACTCATATCACAAACGATCAGATCAGGTTGCCAATTCATAGATTTCAACAAATCAATATAAAACTCTGTCATTCCAGATTCCCAAATACGTCCATTATTCCAGTAACAATTATTTTCAACAATAAGTTGACCAGATAGGCAGCGACGAGGAAATTTCTTGTTTAACCAAGTTGGTTTCTCATCTTGTGACCATTCTTGGATTAGATACCAATCTACACCTGGGCATAAACAGCGAAGATGGACAACAGGACTTGACATATTGGATAGGACTAATGTACTATTAACTTTTAAAGCTGTAGTACCTTGTACTCTATCAATAATTTCTTTTACTTTATGCCAAGTTCTACTTTGCCCTGACTTTCTAAGCCAACTTTCGTATTCTGTCTGAGCTCGTAACTTAGTAAAGTCCGAGAAGTTCAGAGCCTGCCGAAGTTGCGACAATTCACGTTCCATATTTTAATTAAAATAAAAAACCTTGTTTATTTTAATTTTTTGTTAATTTATGATATTTATAATATATGAATATCAATAGGATAGATATTATCTTTTCCATTTGCATCTACATCCCCATTTCCTTCTTTTTTGTTCTCTTTCATCTCTTTGTTCTCTTTCATCTCTTTATTCTCTTTCATCTCTTTGTTCTCTTTATTCTCTTTATCAATTGTATTGATAAAATTACATGAGTGTACTATCACAATTACATAAATTTTGTGTAGGCAAAACCATTCACAACAATTACGTGATTAATACTATTAATAACCGATTACATTATTAAGTTATAAATGTATAATTACATGACTACCGTGGTGTAGTTGCTTACACGAATTTTATGTAATTACCAACACCAAATACTCGAACATGCATTATTTCACTCCTTTTATTCTTACAGCTCCCCTCCCCTCCCTCTCTCCATCCCACATTCTCCATTCCACAACTGCAAATACACCGATGCAATTACATAAAATCTGTGTAGGCAAAATCATCCACAATGATCATGTACTCATTAGTGTTGATAACCAATTACATTGTTAAATTATAAATGTATAATTACATAATCATTGTGGTTGGTTGCCTACACAGATTTTATGTAATTATAATCGTTACCTACTCGAATAAAAAATATTTTATTCCTATTGTTTCCACAACTTTCTTCTCCCCATCATCTACTTCACAATCGAGTATGCATTGATGCAATTACATGACCATATGTGTAAGCAACCAACCACAATGATCATGTACTCACTAGTGTTGATAACCAATTACATTATTAAACTATAAGAATATATAGTTACCATGATATAGTTGTTATATACAATATACATTATATTACTACTACGATAATTAATTATCTTAAATAACATTAATTAGATTAATGTTTTATGTCCCATAGTTTTATGTAGAATTATTACACAAATAATTATTTTAACGTGTGTTGTTACTTGTTATCATTGTAAATGTTAAAACACTATAAGTATTAATTAAATTAATATTTTATTTGATTGATTGTCTATATGTTTTGTATCATAATATACAACACACAACATGTTACGCATGATGATAATGAGAGGAAGAGGGAAAGGGAGAAGAGAGGATAAAGAAATAAGAAATAAGAAAGGAATAGAGAGGAAGAGAGAAAGGGGAGAGGGGATGTTACCAATCAAGTGTTTGTTCGTTTTGGTCAGCAATATCGTAACTATAAGTAGAGTAAAACTTTGAATACCAACTACGATATTGTTTGATGAGTTTGTCTTCCTTTACTAGTGTTGGGGTCGACAAGTACTTCTTTTTGTTCCAAATGTCAATGTCTCTGGTAAGTTGTATATCTTCAACATACAAGAAGAACTTGGCGAATAAACCAACAACATAATTACTAGTCCAATTTGTGTGAATAATGGTTTGTTGTAAGGGACCAGTTGGTATTAAATTTTGGCATAAAACACCAGATCCAAACTTTGATGTCCAAACCAGATATACCAAAGTGGGCCCAACCTGGTAGATGTTTAGACTTACATCCAATAATGACAGTTTAGTACCAAATGCTGTAATAACATGTGTTAATTCCATCTTGGCCACATAGTCATCTGGTTGTGGTAATACATACCAGTTAGCTTGCCAATAATGCTTAATGCATGACATGTATGACAAAAAGAAGGGTTTGTGAACCACATTTAAGTGATGAACATCAGCCCCATTTTCAGGTATCTCTTGTATGTGGCAATTTACGTAATGTTTCATCTCAGCATAACAATGTAAGTAACCATCATTCAAACCTGTGACCACAGGTACCTCATATGGTTTAATTTCCTCATCACCATTATTACCACTATCACCACAGTCAAACCAGATGAGGATCTGTTGATTTATCTCCTTAACTGTATAGGATTTAGTTTTAATGTATTGTTTTCTATTATTTGTTGTACCATCTTTTGTATTTGTTGATGAGTTAGTGGTTGATGGGTTAGTGGTTGATGAATTAATAGTTGTCGAGTTAAAGGATGGGGAGTAGGGAATGTGTGTACATGCGCCGGAACCGTTGAATTGCCAACCGTGAAATGGACATTCAAGGTTACAACCAATAACTTTGCCACCCAAGGCCATATTGGCTCCAAGGTGGGGACAGTAGGCATCTATGGCATACACTTGACCGTTGTCACCACGATATACAGCTATATCCTTATTGAATATCTTAACGTTTTTAACATGTTCCTTGTTTGGTAACTCATGAGAGTACAAAACACAATACCAAGCATCCGGGTAGGGCGGAGGATACAACTTCTTGTTGTATTTTCTATTACCACTACTTCTATCACCGACACTTCTATTACTATCATCTACAATAACTGTTGGTGATCTAAACATGTAAAAGTATACTAATGTAAGAGGTAATAACATATATAAAGGAAATAAGTACAGTAAATATAACAGTACAACTGTAACTACAATTGGTGGTGCAATTGGATTAATTGCTGTTATCACCTCTAACATCCTAGCTTTTTCAAAACACAAAAATATATAAATATCACTTTGAGTAATATTTAATTATCGTGATTTATCATCTTTACATGACACTTTGTTATTCACTGTCAATAAACCAGTATTATTTTTATTAATAAATGTAATGATTATTCATTTAACCATTTATATGCTTCTGACAATTTAGATGTACCCAAAGCCACAGTAAGTTCCCACATTAGAGGATGATCGGGTCCGTTGTTACATTCAGTATAAACAACATTACTAATGTTAGTATACATATTCACCAGTGTACGAATCTGTTCTTTGTCTGATGGATCTGGTCGTGATTGATATTCAGAATTAGGGTTTCTCTTATCAATGAGTGAATCCAGGGCTGCAATCAACAGCAACTTACTTCTATCTTCACCTGTTTGAACTTCACGATGGTAAACAACATCTTCATTGGAGGATAATAGACCTTCGACGTTGTCTGGACGCACACCTGTGTTACATCCAAATGCGTAACACCACTCACTTCCACTAACAAGAGTAATAGTCATAGTAATTATTCTTTTAATTCTTTAACATCAATACAAATAAAAAATCACTTCTTAGAGGTGTGTATCATGTATATCAATTATGCATTCCACATATGTACATACAAATACGCATACATGCAAATACAATACATATATCTAATATATGTAACACCCTCCTCCTCCCCCCATTATACTATAATACCCAAAACATCAATATGTATTAATATGACTGTGATAACAGTCAACATTAACAACATAATAAGTCACATTTACGATATAACTCACGACAAACACTTTGTTTTGTTTTAACATACAAACACATATACATAATATTTATCTCAACGCTATAATTACTTATTCAACATAATATATATATATATATATATATATACACATACAACTGTTGTTAATTCAAAACATGTTGTTACTTCAAAACATGTTGTTACTTCAAAACATGTTGTTACTTCAAAACATGTTGTTACTTCAAAACATGTTGTTACTTCAAAACATGTTGTTACTTGAAAGATATGTAATTGTATTATTGTTACAACATTAATATTGTAATGATAGTATACAAAATTAATAGTTATAAATATAAGTTGTATTTATAAAGTGTAATCTGTGTAGTAATAGTGGGTATAGATAATCGGGGATTATCTAAGTTATGTTACTGTGGTAAAAAAGGTTGTAGATATTTTTATACAGTGTTGATGTTGATGTTGGTGATAGTAGTATTGCTAGTTGTTAGTAGTGGTAGTGGTGTTGTTAGTAGTGGTGGTTGTCCAGTAGGTATCAAGATCGATAGTTCGGTACCAGTCAATGGTGGATTTAAGCCCAGAATCAAAGGATATGGTGGGTTCCCAACCGAGATCACGAAGTTTATCACTGTTAATAGGATAACTTTTATCGTTATATAGTCGATCGTCAACATATGTAATGTAGTCATCATAATTGTCACTACCGGTAATAAGTTTAATGCACATCTTGGCCACTTGCAATATGCTAATTTCAGCATCAATACCAATGTTGTAAACTTCACCAATTTGTCCTTGATGTAAGACGATGTCGAAAGCAGCTGATACATCATCAACATGTAAAAATGAACGTAAGTAATGACCAGAGCCGTGAATTGTACATTTACAACCAGTTGTTATGAATTTAATAAATTTGGGAATGACCTTTTCACAATATTGTTTGGGTCCGTATACATTGTTACCTCGTGTTATAATTAAGGGAATCTTGAATGATTTGTAATATGCGTAACACATCATCTCTGCTCCAGCTTTACTGGCAGAATAAGGATTTGTGGGGAACAAACCGGAACTTTCATCCTTAACTACGTCTGAGTCGCCATATACCTCATCTGTACTAACATGAATAAATTTTTGTAATTTACCATAATGTCTACAACATTCTAATAAAGTGTATGTTCCTATGATATTAGTATCAATACAATCAATAGCATGGTTGAAACTTCTATCTACATGAGTTTGAGCAGCAAAGTGTATTATTACGTTGATATTGTAGTTGTTAAGGATATTCGTTACCAGTTGTGAATCTTGTATTTTACCTTTGATGAATGTATAATTACCATTACTATCAATATTACTTTTGTTAGAACAGTAATCCATACAATCTAGGTTAACGAATGTGTAATTGGGGTATAATTTAGTCATCCGTTCTATGAAGTTACTCGCGATGAAACCGCATCCGCCAGTTATAAGTACGTTCATATTTTTTATAATACCAAAATTTTTTTGTTTAAAAATATATATGGCTCATACCAATATTAACCTCGATCAAAAACACACTGAAAAACATCATGATGAAAAACATATTAAAACAAAAATAAAAACCAAAACAAAAGCCAAAATTATAATTTATGGTGGTCATGGTTGGATTGGTAAACAAATAACACAGGTATTGGATAGTAGGATTAGTGAGGAAGGTGAGGAAGGTGAGGAAGGTGAGGAAGGTAAAGATGACATTCAATATTTGATATCTGACATTAGAGCTGATGATGTACTTGGTCTTAGACATGAGTTGGATATTGTGAAGCCAACACATATTATTAGCAGTATCGGTAGGACTAAGGGTGTGGTGGATGGTCAAGCTGTAAATTCCATTGACTATTTGGAGTACCCAACTAAGTTGGTAGACAATGTTCGTGATAATTTGTACTCACCATTAATTTTGGCTAAGCTATGTCAGGAACGTGGCATTCATATGACTTACATTGGTACTGGTTGCATCTTCAATACGGATAATGACACGACCTCAGTCACGTACGATGAACAGTCAAAACCAAACTTCTTCGGCTCTTCCTACTCTATTGTTAAGGGTTTCACCGATCAAATCATGTCACAACTATTTGACGATTACATATTAAATGTTCGTATTCGTATGCCTATCACTAAACAACCTCATGCTAGTGACTTTATCTCTAAAATAGCCAGTTATCCAAACATTTGCAGTATAGATAATTCCATGACTGTGTTGGACGACTTACTACCAATATTGGTTGATATGTTATTACAACATCACACAGGTACTATTAATTTGGTTAACCCTGGTTATATTAATCATGACCAAATATTAACATTGTATAAACAACATGTAAAACCAGACCATACTTGGAATAATATTACACTCCAACAACAAAAACTGCTGTTGAAAAGTGACCGTTCTAATAATGTATTGACCAGTCACAAACTTGAACAGTTTTGTCCTTCAGTCCCCAACATTACAGATTCTATTACTAACATTCTTGCCAACCAGGGTAAATAATAACCACCCAAAATACATACACATACATACACACACATTAACGCATGTCAACTCACATACCAAATCATTTCAACCCATATTAACACACCATTGTATTGTTGGAATATACATATATATGTACATTATTACGAATAATGTAAATAAAAACACTATGTTGTAATACACATTGTAAATGTTACAAGTAACAATTTGTAGTAACCTACCATCTACACATCCCAATATGTTTATATCTTACTTCTTAACACCTGTTAATATGTTTGCTATTACATGATATCCGTGATAAGCGACAAACGCAGTGACAAGCGGAGGCAAAACCATCCACCAACATTACGAGGTGATGCAAATATTATTACATAACATTAGTGTAGGCAAAACCATCCACCAATGTTATGTGTTGATATGAGTGTTATGTGTTGATATGAGTGTTATGTGTTGATATGAGTGTTATGTGTTGATATGAGTATTACCACATAATGTTGGTGGATGGTTTTGCCTACACCAACATTATGTGGTAATATAAGTATTACATGATGATATGAGTGTTACCACATAATATTAGTGTAGGCAACCAACCACTAATATTATGTAATAATAAGAATACATACACTTGTTTTTTATGTGTCTGTATGACCAATAATTTTTTGCTCCTTTGTGTTTCAAACTTAATAACAATTATAAATCTTGTAACAGGAAAAAACAAGTAAGTTAAATTGTAATACAATATTACAATTACAAGTGTTTAACACTCTAATCTATATTATGTTATGGAGTGATAGGTGTTTTTATTACAACATACATATGACCAGTAGATATATATATATATATATATCTCTATTATATTATGTAATTTGTAAAATATGTACAACATTTAATACTAACATATTCACATAATATTTGTGGATCCTTGCCTCCGCTGCTCTCATCACACATTTCATGTAATTATACTGATTTATACATAGAAATATACAATATTAGTGTATGTAATTGTTATTGTGAATTATAAACATATACATATATATATACTAACACAATTAGTATACAAAATAAACATAAACATAAACATTATCTACTGTTGGATAACAAACACTATCCTCTACTTTTACATCTTATGATATTAGTAGTTGTGATAGATAATGGATGACAAAGAACAAGAGGAGGAACAAGAAGAGGATAGGTTTTGTATTTATTGTAATTTCTTTTTGAGGTACTGTTGTGGTTCGATTGGCTTGAAATTCCAATTCCATTCGTACAAATTACAGAAGTTTGGTTTGTCCTTAAACAAGAATTGTTCAGTGTCATAATATTTTGGTCCGATAATATGTTTGCTGAATAGCCGTTTTAAGTATGTGCCACGAGCCCACCAGAAGTTACCGGCATAGTAAGCTCCATCGGGACTCATCTTACCATGTGGTACATGGAATATACTTACAGTATCATAAGGGTGTTTCATGAACTTGTCAATGCAAACTTCTGCATTGGTCGCCAGAAAGTACATTAAGCATTCGCGCCATGTTGTCACAAATGCTGGTATATCACTACGTGTTACCCCCTTGGAGTGAATGTATAATATAAAAGTGTCATTACTGTTGAGGTCAGGATCATCCCGTATCGAGTTAAGTGTGTATCTCTCATAGCTGGTATCACCAAATACACTCTTGTGTATTTTAATTTTACCATTACTGTTACCACATCGAATTACCAACTTGTCCATCACCATATTATAATGGTTCAAATCATTACCTGTGACACAACAGTTAATAACATCAAACCTATCATAGAATGTACTGTTGCAAATAGTATCCAACTGTTCATCAACAACTTGCAATGTTATAGGATCTTTAGTACAAAATATGTGGTAATAACATTTTATTACTACTTGATTAGTAGTTGTTAACTTAATATCTTTTAGTTTATCGCTCAGGTCTGACACACCCAATCCAACAATAGGTTTACTAGCTGTATTCATATATTCAGAGTTGTGATATGTATCACCCTCATCGATTACCACCTTTGTGGTGGTAGTGACACCATTAGACACTGTCTCCATATTAACTATTAACTCTTTTTTAACACCATAGATAGGGTCACACTTGAAACTAGTGTTGTTAACATCGACCTTACCACATGATTGTAGTTGATGCTTTACTATATCGGTCACATCAACGTATTTATTATCCTTACCATACACACAACTTTTAATTGTTTTAATATTGGTCATTTCGATATTGGTCATTTTAATATTGGTCATTTTAATATTACAATAATTATAAAATATTTTTGTGTAAGTATAAAAGGAATCATATGATTGACGAGAACTACATTGCACAAGTAAATACAACAACCGATATACAGCAGCACTTACCCACCTTGTATTCATATGCACAAGAGTGTACGAGTGTAGCTGAATTTGGTGTGAGAAGCGTTGTGTCAACATGGGCCTTACTAAAAGGTCTGAGAGAGAATGGTCATAAAACCAAAAATTTAATATGTGTTGATATAGAAGATGTACCAGCTATTCATAACATTTCTAACAAGATGAAAGAAGTGGGTATCAACGTAAGATTTATTAAAGCCGATTCAGCCACAGTTAATATACCAAACGTGGACTTACTATTTATTGACACATGGCACATATATGCTCATCTTAAGCGTGAACTGGAAAACAATCATGACAAGGTTAGAAAGTATATTATTATGCACGATACTGAAGTGGACAAAATTCATGGTGAAAGCATTAGGGGTAAACATGACATACAAAAACAGGCACGTGAAACCGGTTATGCAGCCGAAGAAATAGCACGTGGTCTACAACCCGCTATCGACGAATTCATCCAACGTCACTCACAATGGGAGGTTCACAGAGTGTTCACTCACAATAACGGTCTGACCATCCTCAGGCGTAAATAATATCCATCATTCACCATCCTCTTCCTCCTCTCCTTCTCTTCCTTCTCTCCTTCCTTAACCCATCACTCCCCGTCATTAACCCACAAAGATATATGTTCATATACTGCAACTTTACAAAATTACTATATGTGTTACTATTAGTAACACATCTTTCATATAAATGGTTAATTTGTGTTCACAACAAATATGGGATTACAATTAATATCTATAATATATTATATTTGGTCATGTAAAACACACATATATTTAAACATGTATAAATATGTATTGAATACATATTTCGTTGTCTCAACATGATGTTTGTATTTTTGTATTCAATACATCTGTCGATAATTATAATGGATTATACATTGTTGTTTAATGTGAACATAAACAATTATTACATGATGAATAGTAAGTTATTCATACAAATTATGCATGTAGAATATAGTTGTATAATTTACATAGAATCCTGTGGATAGTTGTTTGCACAAATCTTATGTAGATTAGTACTTTAATTATATTAATACAATTAATATATACAAGTATGTTTGTTGAGTGTTGTTGGTTAACTAAATTACTAATCTACATAGGATCCTGTGGATAGTTGTTTGCACAAATCTTATGTAGATTAGTACTTTAATTATATTAATACAATTAATATATACAAGTATGTTTGTTGAGTGTTGTTGGTTAACAAAATAACAACATATATGTATATATGTTGTTATTTTCTATGAAGGTAATTGTGTGGTTCAATAGCTTGAAGATTCCAATTCCAGTCATACAAGTTACGGAATATGGGTTGGTTTTTAAATAAGAATTGTTCGGTGGCACAATAGGTGGATCCAATGGTATAGTTGTTAAATAGTTGTTTTAAGTATGGACCGCGAGCCCACCAAAAGTTACCAGCATAGTAGGCTCCATCAGGACTCATATTACCATACGGAACATGGAATATACCCACTGTATCATAAGGGTGCTTCATAAACATGTCAATACATGTTTGACCTTTTGTTACCAAGAAATGTAGTAAACATTTCCTCCACTTAGCTACCATAGCTGGAGCATCCCGTCTTGAAATACCTTTTGAGTGAATGTACAATATAAAAGTGTTGTTATTATCCAAATCGGGGTCATCTTTTATTGAGTATAGTGTGTATCTTTCATAAGTTTTATCACCAAATATACACTTGTGTATTTTAATTTTGTTATTAGTATCTTTACTTATGACAGTTAACTTGTTTATCATTAAGTTGTATATAGTTAAGTTGTTACCCGTAACACAACAGTTAATGACATCAAACTTACTATACAAATTACTACTTTTAAACGTCTCCAACTGCTCATCCACAATCTGGAATACTACTGGATTATCATTACAAAATATGTGATAATAACATTTTAGTTTAATTGGTTTGTCCACCTGTCCATCACTCCCAGTTTTATTATTTACCAATTCATTATTTGTTATTGTGTTAGATACAACAGATTCATTATGTGGGTCAAGTGCTAAGTTAGTATACAATGAGCTAACGTATGATGGGTTACGATAGGTACCATCTTCTTCCACTATTACAGGAGTACTGTTATCGCTCTGGTCAAAGTTAATGACCAACTCTTTTCTTACCCCTGGAATTGGATCTGTGAAGTTAACATTATTTACTTCCACATAACCATGTTGTACCAAGTGAGTCTTTACTATGGAGGTGACATTTATATACTTACTGTTCTTACCATATGAACAACTCTTTATCATTGTAGCGTTGGTCGTTTTAACGCCAAAATTATATATTCCAGTATATTTTACGATAAAATATATGTTCTTGTTTCAAGTGGTATTTAAATTATGTAAAAATAATGGTTATAACTACTAGTAGTTATTTACCTTTGGTCAGATATACATTTTGTAATTTTTGTTATGTGTCACATACATAATTAATAGATGAGTAGTAACAGAGGAGGGAATGTAAATATGTTAATGTTATTTTATAATAAAATATTTTATGTGTGTATAAAAACAACAGGAGACAACACAGATATGATCGATGAACAGTACAATCAAAAGGTGGTAACAGTAAGCAACATGAACCAGCACATACCCACAATATACTCATATGCAGTTGGATGTACAGACATCGCAGAACTTGGTTTGAGTAACATGACGTCAACATGGGCCTTACTAAAAGGTTTGAAGGATAATGGATATAAAACTAAAAATTTAACATGTGTTGACATAAATAATGTGCCAGCCATAAGTAACATTGCTGTCAAAGTCAAAGAACAGGCTGGTATTAACTTACAGTTCATAAAAGAAAACTCAGCTACTGTTAAGCTGCCTGTAGTAGATTTACTATTTATTGACACATGGCATGTATATGCCCATCTTATACGTGAATTGGAATTTCACCATGATAATGTTAGGAAGTACATTATCATGCATAATACAGAAGTAGACAAAATATATGGTGAAAGTACCAGACTTGGTCTTAATGTGGCAAAACAGTCAGCTGACACTGGCTATGCCATTGAAGACATCAAAACCGGCCTACAAGCGGCCATCGATAAGTTCACTCAAACTCACACACAATGGGTAATTCATAAAGTATTTACCAACAATCATGGTCTTACTATACTCAAAAGAAAATAGGTTATAATCTATTAACCCATACACATCTCATTAACAATATTAACATATTAACATATAAACAATATTAAGTTATTCCGTACATTGTTATTAACAATGTACAATTTACAAACACATAAATGTTACTTTAACTGGTGAGCAATGTTATATTAAACAAACAGGTAATTTAACTTTGTTCTTTGTGTTGTTAACATGGATATACATTTAACATATTTTTTGTGTTAACAATAGAATAGAAGAAAAATGTGTATATGTTAACATGCATATGTATTGATAGTTGGCTTATTGTTCTACTAGGGTAGAGAGAGAAATTGTATCTTCACTAATAACAGCTAACAATGTAAAACAAAATAAAACAAGATAAAACAATGAAAGGTGTGTTAAAAATAGTAAACAGATTTAATTGTATGGTGTTGTGTTATAATATATAACACACAAATAAACAAGCACTTGTATTTTAAGATAGGTTTTAAGATAGGTTTTAAGATAGGTTTTAAGATAGGTTTTAAGATAGGTTTTAAGATAGGTTTTAAGATAGGTTTTAAGATAGGTTTTAAGATAGGTTTTGAATGTATTTAATAATGTTTTGGTAGGTTAATAGGATAATATCTGTTAGTCAAATGCATATGTTGAGAGAGGTAACATGTGGTTATATGCATCGTACCCTGGAGGACCACCGAATAAATTCACTTTGCGATGAGGTTGTTTGAACAAGTAGAACTCACCAGCATAGTAATCACTGGTTAATATTTCTCTACGATATACACAAGCACGACCAGTACCATCATTACCCATTCCATGCTTAGAGAATAGTAAACGAAGGAAAGATTTTCTTGCTACCCAAAAGTTACCAGAGTAATGTGCTGGAACGTAACTACGGTCACGATAAAAGCAACCAGCTGAGTCTGCATTGTCATTGTGGACTCTCATCATGGTATGGTCCATCCTAGTTAACAGGAAGTATTCCATGCATTTCCTCCAATCCCGTATTTGTTTTGTATTCTTCACTACACCCTTACTGTGAAGATAAAATATAAAGGTATTATTATCATTACCAATAACAACATTGTTGTTATTAATATTGTCATTAGTAGACTTATCACCAGTTGGTTTATCAGTATGTGACAATATGTCATCCCGCATTGTATAATATGTAAACTTTTCATAAGTCTTATCATTGAACTCAAGCTTACGAATTCTAATCTTACCACCTGATTGTAATTTCAACTCTTGTATTCTGTTCGTTAATTTAGTATAGTTAGTCATATCATTACCTGTTAAACAACAATTAACAGATTGGATCTTATCGTATAATGGACATGACATTATTGTACTAATTTGGTCTTCAAAGATTTCTAGTATATTCTTTCCTGCTGATGCATATATGTGATAGTATACTTTGTATATAAAGTTATCCGGTAATGATAATATTGATGGTAATGGTAATGATGGTGGTGATATTGATGGTGGTAATGGTAATGGTAATGATGGTAATGGTAATGGTAATGGTAATGGTAATGGTAGTGATGGTGATGGTGATGGTGATGATAAAGATAGAGATGATAGTAGTGATGTGATTGGTATTACAGCTTTCGATGATAATGATGGTGTTGACAATGATGTTGGTAATAATGGTAGTGTTGATACATTTACCGATCGTGTTAATGTTTTGTTGTTGTTGTAACGAAAATTTTTATTTTCTTTTACTATAATTGTATCACCATTGTAAGTGGTTACAATTAATTCTTTAACCATCCCATAACAGGGATCACCAAAATTTGCATTGGACACTAAAATGTAACCTTTAGTGTTAATACTATCCACCACAATAGTGGTAACATCTATCTGTTCATCACCAGCACCATATAAACACTTAACAATAGACATTGTTTTTTATTAACAGAAAAAACATGTACAGCAATAAAATATAATTTGTTGTTATAAATTAAAATACAATATTACACATATTATATCATACATATTATTAGACTTAACAATTACAATAAACTAATTAACTAAACTAAATTTAAACATGTTGGTTATTGTAATCAACAAAGACGTTGTAATAACCAATAAATGTAAACATAAACATTTATTGGTTATTATACAGGAGGTAAATAGAACGGTAAAAACCCAATACATCATGTACATGATGTATTTGCATACAATATAAATAAACAGTATTAGTATTTTTAACATATTAATATGTTAAAAATACTAAAGTTTTTAGTATTAAAATGAGTGGTGAATCATACTGGAATAAAATTGTTACAAGTATAAAACCTGTTCCTGATAACAAAAAGGTATGGGCCCAAACAACAACACATGTATTACAATCTGTTACAAGTCAAGGATTGGAATTGGGTAAAAAGATAAA
>Ga0302300_1000794_pt1 | contig 19841 bp, 8 predicted proteins | sample III_Palsa_E1_1_FD_198756 | JGI IMG/M metagenome (GOLD analysis project Ga0302300, IMG submission 198756) | Peat permafrost microbial communities from Stordalen Mire near Abisko, Sweden - III_Palsa_E1_1 | ecosystem: Environmental > Terrestrial > Soil > Palsa > Peat permafrost | place: Sweden... | reverse complement strand
GTATAACTACATAGTACACGTGGTTAGTTGTCTAGCGCAGCTTGCTGCTTGTGAGCCTAAGGCTCACAACCGCTTACACGGATATTATGTAATTAACATTGTTAATACTTGGATATACAATTATCCCACTCCACTCAATCTTGTCTTCTACCACTCACTCCACCTCCCTATTCCCATCTCACTCTACCCTTTATACCCATTCATTTCCTTTTCCATATGTCAAATATATATTGTCTTATTATTTCCTACTTATCATACCATTTTTACATTTCTCATCTATCCATCTTTTCACTATGTTGTAATTTATACTTTGTCCATCTTATGCAAAAATTATAAGTATATTGTATACTTATATAACATACAGTAAATGTTAATGTTAATAACAAATACAAACATAATTTAAAATGTGAAATTTAGAATTATGTGTAATTGTAATCTTTATAATTATTTCATAATATGGTTGATTGGTTGATTGGTTGATTGGTTGATTGGTTGATTGGTTGATTGGTTGATTGGTTGATTGGTTGATTGGTTGATTGGTTGATTGGTTGATTGGTTGATTGGTTGACAGTACTATAATGTAATATTGAAAAATGTTACTGTCATAGTTTTGATGTGGTAAAAATACCATGACAGTAACATTTGTTGTTGGTGGTACTGAGGAACAGGTTCCTAATCACCTTGTTATGTCATCTGAATATATCAAAAATCTATTGGTAGATTTGAATGCAACAGATATCACCATTGAGATTAAAAAGGAATATATACCCATTTTTAATATCTATCTCGCTTTTTTATATGGTAACCTTAATCCACATGGTGGTATTAAGAATGTTAATACTCTTATTTCTTGTTTTAAGATGGAGTCCTTTTTCATAGATGGTGATTTCTTCGAGTATTTAATGGATCAAGCTCATTCACTGTGGGACCAATTTGTCCCTCTTATTTCCCAAACACCAGATGAGAGGTTGGTATATCTCTACTCTCCTTATGAGTTTGTTCCAACCAAATACATGGACAGAGATACATTCTTTAATGAGTGGTTGAAAATAAACAGTAATATAAATATTGTTTTGAACGGTAATGCCATATATTACACGAATACCATATATTACGATAAAGATAAGAAATATATTAAGGAACTTAATACTTATCATACCATTAACGGAAAGAAAGTTGGTTATGAACATAAAGAAGAGTGGCATGATACTCAAGGAGAAATGACTGAACAACGTTATTACAGTAAAAATTACGAAAACGGTGAGGAGAACGGTTTACAGGAAGAGTGGTATCAGAATGGACAACGTTATGACATAGGAAATTACGAAAACGGTGAGAAGAATGGCTTACAAGAAGCATGGTACGAAAATGGACAACCTAGGTTCATATTAAACTACAAAGATGGTAGATATGATGGTATACAACAAGTATGGTATGACAATGGACATCGTTACTACATAACAAATTACAAAAACGGTAAAAAGGATGGTTTGCAAGAAGAGTGGTATCAGAATGGACATCATAAATACAAAGAAAACTATAATGATGACAAAAAGGATGGTTTACAAGAATATTGGAATGAGAGAGGAAAACTTATAGACCATAAACTTTATATTATGGGAGAATACATTCGTAATTTACCATTGTCCTAATAAAAAACAGTAGCGTATTAATAATCAACCAACTTGTTTTTACTTCACTATGAAGTAAAATATCTATTACATAGTTTATTATACACTATATAATTAAAGTAAAAGAAAAATAAAAATACCAAATATCTCGTTATAGTAACTTTACTGTTTATTATAGTAGTATTTCATCAAAATATTTTAACCTCATAAGATTAAAAATATATATGTCATATCATGAGGTTAAAACTTCGACATAACATATCTTTGAAATTAAAAGACGTTTAGGTGTGTTAGTAACACTTGGTTATCTCAGAAAATATTTTAGTATGACTAAGAAACATGTATAACTTAGTATCATTGAGATGATTAGTGTTACTAAGATAGTTAACAACTGTTATTTTCATTCCCTTGGAGTTAGTAACATTGCTGGAGTAGTTGACTACATTATTATGTGTATGTTAATACAATAAATATTCGTATATGCCATGATGGAATTACGTTAAATAACTAACCATAAATATCGTGTAATGGTATAAATATCATAATAAAGTAATTATTTAGTTATTCTTATACCATCACATAATCATTGTGGTTAATTTGTCTACACGCATTTTATGTAAGTGCACTTTAATTTTCATGGTTGTTTTAACACTGTTGTTTTATTTGTAATTATTGTGACGATACAAGTGTAATTACATAAAATATGTGTAGGCAAATTAACCACAATAATTACCTTGTTATAATACATGTATTATAACAAGGTAATTATTTAGACATAGTTGTATTACTATATGATTATTGTGGATGGTTATTTAGAGCAACTTTTATGTAAATTTACTTTATGAATGTGTATAAATATTATTATTAACATAAATTACTTATTACACTATTAATGTGTTTATGTTAACATAAATACACTAATATTATATAATGTTACTTACATAAACGTTGTATTGTTATATTTGTATAAAATTATAACAACAGACAAAATAAAAAATATAATAACCCATTAATTATATTATAATAGTAGATAGATATGTTCATATGTTAAGACGGACACATTTAATGTAATATAACACACACACACCATGTGAAATAACAAATAATATGTATTACAACATCATAACAACGATAATATTGAATTATTAAAATATTGGTTTGTTAGTGTTGAAACACAAAAATTTTACTATACTAATAGTATGATTAGTAACATAACACAATACTTGAAAAAGTAATATAAATAACAATATATAATATATCATTGTCTATATGTTAATAAGTAAAATTATTTTAAAAGTAAACAAATTAAATAGTGTTGGGAAGAGGAAGAGGGAGAGAAGAAAGTACAATAATATTAATACTTACAATTTTTAGATTAACATAATCTAAATATAAATTAATAATGGTAGTGTTTAATAATGTGTAACTTTACTGTTAGTAGGTGATAGATTCATTATCTACTAATATACGTTAATATGTAAAAGTTTGTTGTAAATCATTTAATGTGTTGATTACCATAATAGATAAGTAAATAATTTGTAAAACAGTTAAGTGTTACTATACAAACAAAATGTATGTTGTATACAAACATGTTTAATTTGTTTACCATTGAATAAATTAAACATATATACATTGCCCATATTTTTTGGTATATATAGTATACTAAAAATGAACATACTTTCTCTGTATATGAGATTACCAGTTAATATAATTACAACCTATGAATGTTTATTGATTGAGTTTCATTATGGTATGATAAGTTTATCTTTAATTTCAAAACAAAAAAAAAGAGTAAAGTATAAGAAATAATTGGATGGTATATTGGTTGGTATGATATTATTATACCAACATTGAATTAGGAAGAGATGTGGCGGAAAAGAGGTGGTGGAATAGAGGATAAGAGGAAGAGTTAGTATTGTATATAAACATTAGTTAAGTCACCATTATATATTTTATTCTTTTATATTAACAATGTTGATATATTTACTCGTTACATCAAAGTGGTGTAACATTCTTGTTGTTATAAATGGTTATCTTATTTCTTAATATTATATTATATTGAAAATATTTATGTTTGTATGTAATACAACACATATACAATGTTCGTTATATTAATAACATGTTGTTTGTTTGCGTACTTTCACAAACAAGTACACTAAGTTTAACCTTTACCTATAACATTATTAATTTTAACATTTCAAAGTGAGAAGTACCGTTAAGTATTATGTATATGCATAATCAATAAAATAAGTTCTTCATGGTTGAATAAATTAACATAATAATTTATCATGGTTAGAATGTTAAATAATGTTTTGATATTTTAAATGGTGTGTATGTATGTATTTATATGTGTATGTATATGACAGACAGACAAGATAGCAAAGAAAAAGAGGAAGAAGAATATATGACAGTTAAAAACGTTGTCAAACCAACATTTTGTTAAAAATCTTAAACTATCGTAAACATTAAAATAATATTATTTTGTATCACATTGTCATACTTTTCGATATTATTTTAATGTTTACGATAGTTTAAGAAATTTGCCAAAATGTTGGTTTGACAAAATAATACTAAAAATATTGTAATGTGTGTAATATATATCTGTATATAATAAAGAATTATGTCATAATTGCTATTGTTATTAACCATGTAGGGTAGGGAAGGGAGTGAGGGCTGGGTATTTCCACGATTATTGTTTACATCTTCATCATCTATAATATATGTTTAAGATAGCATATATCTAACATAATAAACAATATTATTATACGCTAGCAATAATGTTTTCAAGTAAGATCAATCTGTTGTATACCAAATTATTGTTTAATATGTAAGTCGTTAAAATCTTGTGTTCTCCATTACTTCTTCATGTACAGTTACGTATTTGTATGAAATTATGTATATTCCAGACCTCTATAACCTCATCCATCTCTCCCTAATTCTTCATCCTCACACTCCTCTACAAATTTATTTATTGTTATTGTTTAACTAATAACCAATTTAATCTCGTTCCATGTCATAACATGTTATATTAAATGTTGTAGTAGAATATATATATATACATATATATTCTACTTATTTTTACATCTTTGAGATGTAACATAATTAGACTTGTGGTAATTGGTAACAAGGTAACCAACAATCACTAAGCAAGGCGATAAACCGAAGATTGGTCCTTTTCTGATCTGGTCTGGTCTGAAGTGTGAGATGAAGTGTGAGATGAAGTATGAGATGAAGTATGAGATGAAGTATGAGATGAAATAACAGCTCAACTATGAAATCAAATGATAGTTATCCTGCGGAAATAACTATGATATCAACTGATAGTTCAGCCATCAGCTTAACTATGAGACCAGGGCGTTAAAATAAAGTTTTACCTCAAGTCCATTAACACCATCCTAATTACAATTATATATTTAATAATCTTATTACTTTTTGTATCAAAGTTATTGTAAATGGTAATTATAAGTTAAATAATATGTTTACTGTAATCATAAATTAAATAATATGTCTATTGTAATAATACTATTTGTAATGTTTATTAAACAAGTAAACTTACAGTTTATAGTATGTATTTGTTATATAACCCCCCCTCCCTTCCCCTCCATCCACTCTCTCCTATCCCCGTGCTATATTTTGTAATTATTATAAATGTTGTAAAACATAACATATATTAAATGATAAAGTATCAAACATATAAACTGTTAAAGTATTATCTGTTATAAGTTTTTATAGTTTATTACCTCGTAATTATTATAATAATGTTAATTACACAATTTACAAATTTGTCATATTAATACATAAACAACATATTGAACATGATACATTAGTATGTTTGATAAAATACATAATTAACATTACTTGAGGTAATGTTACTTACTATCTACTCTACCATGTAATTTTGATAGTGTGATAAACTGTGTGTTATTGTTAACAGTAACAATAATTATTGTAACTACACTTTAACGTTATTGCATGTCCAAAAACAGAATTGTTAGGGTATATAACTAAATTAATGTTAATATTTATTTGTTTACTTATTTATTTTAAAACATTTTGGAATCGAGAACAATAATAACCACCAAATTAACACATACGTATATAGTTTACACCATGTTATTATCTTCTTAAATTATCTTGTATTGTTTTTATCCAATGTCATCATGTTGTAAAATTGTGTGGTTATTCTAGTACGCATTTATACTCTAACAACGTAACTGTCATTGACATCAATATTGACATGATGGTTGTGGGTGGATTGCCTAGCGGTTGTGAGTTGCGACAAACGCAGTGACAAACGCAACTCACAACCGCTTACACAGATTTTATGTAAATAATAATGTTAATGCTTAAATATATAACTATTGTACTCCATATTAACTCTATATTATAATGTTTATCAATCACCTCACATATCTCTCATCCTTTCTTACTGTCCTCGTGCATACTCTATGTAGTCCATTTCATAACGTAGTATCATAATATGATATTACAATGTGATATTGAAATATGTCATAGAAATAGTTCTGTTGTAATAAAATAAGTATTATGACAGTAACGTTTGTTGTTGGTGACATTGAGGAGCAAATTCCTAACTCTGTGATTGCATCATCGGAATATGTCGAGAATATGTTGGCATATTTCAATACTCCAGATATCACTATCGATGTTAAAAACAAGTATGTACCTGTTTTTAATATTTATTTAGCCTTCTTACATAATAGTATTAATTCACATGATGATATTAATCTACATAATAATATTAAGGATATTAACACTCTTATGTTATGTTTTGATATGGAGTCATACTTCATCGATAACGAGTTCTTTCGTTACTTAATGGATAAGGCATATTCAATGTGGAATGAGTTTGTTCCTCTCATTGCCAAAACACCAGATGAGAGATTGGTGTATTTGTATAGTCCTTATGAATTTGTCCCAACAAGGTATATGGATAAAGACACATTCTTTGATTTGTGGTTAGAAATAAACAGTAATGTAGACATTGTTTTAAATGGTAACGATGTGTATCACACTGATGTTACTTATTATGATAAGTATAACAAACGTATTAAAGAATTGGTTACTTACCATACTATTGGTAAACAAGAAGTTGGTTACAAATACCAACTAGAATGGTATAAAAACCAAGATGGTCAAAAAAGACAACTTAGATTTTTATTTCAATATAGAGACGGCAAAATTAATGGTCTACATGAAGAGTGGTATGAGAATGGTAAACTTAACTTCCGAGCAAACTTCAAAGATGGTAAGGAAAATGGTTTATTAGAATCATGGTATGAGAATGGACAGATTTACCGTCTAGAACACTACAAAGACGGTAGGTATCATGGTTTGCACCAAAGATGGTATGCAAACGATAGTGGCCAGAATGGAAAACTTGTATATCAAGCAAACTACGACTATGGTAAGAAGGATGGTTTACAAGAAGAGTGGTATGATAATGGTCAACTTAAATACAAAGAAAACTACAAACACGGTAAGAGAGTTGGCTTAAATGAGTATTGGAATAAAGATGGACAAATTACAGGTATCAAACTCTATGATGTAGAGTAATTTGTTTGTGTTTTACCACTCATTATATAAAAGAAAAAGAGAGAAAAGAAAGATAAAAACAGGAATGAGTGATGCTTATTTAACATAACTTTACTTTACAATGAAGTAAAATATATACAGAAACACGTAATAAGAAGGCTGGAGGTACTCATATATTTCAAACAACAACCTTATTGATATTATGTTGTTATGATGGTTTAACTAAAAAATGTATATATTTAATATTACAATAAGATCATAACAAAAGTTAAAGTAGTGTTAGTAACAATAATATAATCTAGACAGATATTAATAGTGTTATTAATTTATTTATTTAACAATACTTACCTCGATTCTTTTTAATGTTAGTAACATATGTAAATGTAGTTTTTACCTTGAATATACTATATATTCAATGCTTGTTAATGTTATATAACATATATGGTTATGTAGTATTGTTACCACCATATAAAACTGTTGGTACCGAAATAACGAAGATTGTATTGTAAATTGGACGGAAAGAGGGTATGAACCATGCTAACACCTTAGCCAACAACCAAATGGCGATAATAAATAAGGCTCCAGATAGAAACACCAACCAATCCTTCCTCTTATTGTCATCACCATTTTGTTGTTTTTGCTGATTCTGTTGTTGTATTATAGCATTATTGTCATCCATGATATTTTATTACTTAACTATCTATTTTTATTATGTTTATTTAATTATTGTTATATAATTATTATATAATAAATGTCTTACATTATATAATAATTATATAACAATATGTAATAACTGTAGTGAATGTAATACAGATAAGAAAGTAAAATTACAACGATATATATACTCTAGTGTAAATACAATATTAAAGATACATATATGTGTAAAATGAGTACAAACATATGTGTAACTATTAGTTTGTTATAACTGTGATGCTTTTCTTACATAGTGTAAGAAAAATAATTCTATTATATTATTATAATACATGTTGATTATGCATATTGCAATTCCAGTTGCTGTAGATAATAAGCTTCAGCCTTGGCTAACGAGTTGTCAAGTGGACATTTGTCTTTCCAATGCAAAAGTAGACGTTTTTCATCATACTGTTGTTGACCACCATAACAAGGACTAACTTCACCAGTTTCGACATTAATGTCCACAATAAACTCATAATCTGGATGTGATGTTTTATTGAATAATACCAATTCTGGTTCGGACAGATAACCGGGAATGTGACGACCACCGTTTTTTGGTGTACCATATGTATTATTAAGTTTTTCAACCACCAAATAGAAATTAGGGCTAAGATCAACAGTGTCATCATCTAACTGTTCAACTAACCTACTGAGGGGAATACCTGTTAGGAATTTTTCAAGGATTAGGCTCAAATCTACATTAGCATTATTATTACCATTAGCATCAGTAGACTTTACACTATTTTTAGTTTTATTTTTACTCTTATTGGTCATGTTGATTTTTGTGACCCACATGCTTTTTGGAATTTGGCTATTTTCATTTTTATCTTCACATACACTGTTTTTAATTTTTATGTAAAAGACAAATTAATAATATTTTATATACTGTAAATAATAATATTATAAATAATAAACATCATGATGATGATTATAATAGATAATATGTATGCATATATGTTCACAGAGTAAACAAATAAAGGTCATATTAAATAATTTCCGATATTAACCTTAACATAGTAAATGGTAGTGTGAGCCAAGAGAAGAAAACAATGTGTATTACACAACCAAACAGTGACCAAGTGGTATACAATGGTAATGAACCACATGTTATAACTCTTCCAATGTTAATAATAAACCATACATAGGTAACATCTAAGATATAATATTGTGGTAACATAATAATATATGAATATGCTACACACTCAACTAATAAGGGAATTATAAATTTTGTTTCTTGACTCAACACTAATTTACCATAACGAGGTAACAATGCTATATAAGCCAAATGTTGACTGTTCAACAATAAACATAATGGTAATAACACATAATTACAAAATATTGGTTCAACTATAGCCAAAAAATATAACAAGTTAAACACCACAATCTCATACATTTTTATTAACAACGGAATAAAATATATTCAAAAAAACATTACCAACTATGATAATGTTTTTATATACACCAATCACCCACCTCCCTCTCCACCTCCACCACTCTCCGTATCACATACACACGTATATATACCTACACAAATAATATTACAATTATATTGTTAAAAACAATATATTTAAATAATAAGACTATATACATACACACCCACACACACAAAAAGTATAAAATGTTTGAAAGAAAAAGAAGAAGTAGTAACATATGTGGTTATATTAAACCTGTTAATATATTTACATGTCAATGTTTCTATTTTGTTTTTTCATTAAAAATATACACTTATTCATAGTTTTAAAATTTTTGTATTGTATGTAATATTTGTATACGTATATATTTTTATATCTTATTTATATTATCCAAACTGCGAGCATCGGCGTTTGGATAATGTAATCCTAAACGACATGTATGATGTGTATGTATTGTATGTAACTTTAAACACCGGATTGTTTGAAACATCGGATAGTTTGAAACATGGATTTTTTAATGTTAATGTGGTTTAATCACCTCTGGGGTGATTATTATACTAATGATACTATTATTAAAATTTTAATTATATTTTTATTTACACAATGTTACATTATATAACACATATCTTTATGTTATTTGAAAACAACAAAAACATGTCAATATGAAAAAAATTTTAACTTTACAATGTTCCCTTATACAATGATTATAATATTTAACCACTATATAATCATTGTATAAGGGAACATTGTAGTTATTTCAAAATATGTTAACGATATATAACATAAAAAGTATTACAAACTTACTAACAATAAAGATAAAAACAAAATGTATTCTGAAGTGTGTGTATATATGTATACATATATTTCTAACTGGTATTTATGGTATTAACCACTTGAGGTGTATTATTAATATTATAAATACAAAATATAATTGCTGTACTAACATAATTTGTTATAATTTATAATTAGGCAAATTATCATTGATGTAATTAAATTACCTCAAAATACATGAGAATGATATATATATATATATATACTCTAAAATTATAATAGGTAATTCTATACACTACAAAATGTAACATGTTCTTAACATTAAAAAGGTAAGGAGAAAGGAAAGAGGAAAGAGGAAAGAAGAGGATAGACAAATAATATCATCCTTATCCCAATATGTATATAATCTTCCGCATTAAAATAATGACAACATTAATAATGGTATATATAACATATAAATAATTACTGGAATAGAAAATATAGTTTGTATGCGATAACGTGGATGCAAATATGTGTATGTGTGTGTTTATATGTATGTGTTTTATTATTTCTAGTTTTATTGATATGTTATTAAAGTTGACAATAGGGTAAACAGTATATGACTTACATATGTAATGTATATTACAAAATGAAAAATGGAACATTAATAATGGGGTTAATATGTATTATTAAAGATATAGATGGGTAATAATAGTAATGATGATAATGATGATGATTATACTAACGATAATAGCAGTAAGGTTATTACCAATGGTAAAACTGGTATACAAATGAATGTTCGTGTTGTGGGTCGTTTAGGTGAATTTAAGGATTACGATGATTATATAGATAACTGGTGTTCACCAACTTGGAAACCAGTATTTGAATCTTTGAGATCGGAGTTAAAACATGCTTGGAATATGATTAATATGCCTGGTAATCGAGGTACTGATGATTGTCCCTTTTACCCACCACTGCAACAAGTGTTTCGTTGTTTTGATCTTACACCATTGCCAACAATTAAAGTTGTGATCTTAGGTCAGGACCCATACCCTGGTACTGACAGTGGTGCACCCCAAGCTTGTGGCTTATCGTTTTCTGTTAGGAAGGGAATGAAAATACCTTCTTCCCTTAAAAATGTTTTCACTGAGTTAGTAAAACAATATACACAACTGCAAAATGCAGCTAATGCAGCTAATGATATTAATAATGCTAATAATGTTAGTAATGGGTTGAAGACTGGGATAGTCACTCCCACTCATGGTGATTTGACGTCATGGGCAAAACAAGGTGTATTGTTGTTAAATACAGCTTTAACATGTAAACCATCAACTGAAGGTTCACATATTAAATTTTATCGTGGTTTCATCGATAAAACCATTCGAGCTATAGTAAAGGCTAACCCAAACTGTATTTTCCTATTATGGGGTGCAAAAGCTCAAGCTGCTGTTCCAGATAGTATTCAAAATGTTCGGTTCAAGTGTACGCACCCATCTGGAATATCATATGCTGACACTCGTCCCGAATGTGGTACATTTAAAGATAACAAACATTTCCTACTTACCAATCAACAACTACAAAAAATGGGCATGGAACCAATCAACTGGTTACATTTAGAATAGAATCTCTCACTCCTATTCTCTCTCTTTTACCTAATTACAATTACAAACATAAACATAAGTATACACCCTCAGGATGTATATACGTTATATTGTCTACTTTCAGTCACAATTATACAAAAAATTGGCATGGAACCAATCGACTGGTTACACTTAGAATAGAATCTCTCACTACTCTTCTCTCTTTTTTTTACCTAAATACAAATACAAATACAAGTATACACCCTCAGGATGTATATACGTTATATTGTCTACTTTCAGACACATTTATACAAAAGATAAGATTGTATAAACAATGTTTATACATATATAAGTAACAACACATTATAATTACTAACAATTATAAGTATAATTATTACCATATAAATAAATACCTGTTTTAATCTTACTACATTTGGAAAACACATACAATAATTTGTTGTTATGAACAACAACAACATTGAAAGCAAGATTGTAATCTGTGAACATAAATAAACAATTTAAGTACCATTACATGTCCATACGTGTAGACAACCATCCACAATATCCATGAAGATATTTTGGTAATTAGTAAACAAATATATGTATAAACTACATAAATATTGTGGATGCTTTTGCCTAGCGCAGCTTGCTACTTGTGATAAACGTAGTAAAAAGACTTAGTCTCACAAACGGCTTACACGTATGGGCATGTGATCGTAACAATATAACAAGTAATTAACCTGTGCTATTTCAAATATACCTTGTATCAAACAACAAAGATATTACAAGTATGGTTGTTGCTATAAAATTTATAATGTACCGTACATTATAGTACATATTAATGTTAACAATTACAATATTACATAGAGAGTATATATATACACATGCTTAAAAATATCTATATTGTTACAATCTGTTACAATATAGATAAGATAATACACTACAATATTTACATTATTTGTGGTTGGTAGTTACAACAAAAACTAAACATCATCAATGTTATAAACAATATTGAAATATGTATATTGTTACATAACATTTACATTATAAATATTTTATATCAAAAAAAAACATATGTGAGAGAGAGAAAAAGAGAATGCGTACTTGTGTACTCGAAATATACATGGATAGTAAAATACTTCAACATGTAATCTAATTACAGTTAATATATTAGATATATTAAATTAATAGTCAATATAAAATTTTATTTTTATTTATTAAAGAACATAACATACATACACGCATTACAATGACAGAAATGTACAACAACACACAAACGTCAAATAGTATTAATTTACAAGTACAAACGCCAGTATCACAGTCACAGCAGGTGGGTCAACAAGTGAGTGAACAGGTGGATAAATATCACGTGGAACAAGAAGAACGGAGGATAGGAGGAAGAGGAGAAGGAGGAAGAGGAGGACAAGAGAGGAAGACGACACAACGATCTACAAAACGGTTAGAAGATAGATTGGTTAATGAGTTAAGGTTGTATCATCCACAGTATGATGGTGAAATTCGTAAGATGTACATTGATAGGTGTAAACAGTATCCTTATTTACTATTTGCTAGTAAACGAGTAAGTTCTAACTTTAAAGCTTGGATTTATGCCCAAATTGCGGCTTGTTGTGCAGATCAAAATGACATTATCATTCACCTGTCAAAATCGGGTTTAACTGTTAGGTCCAAGATTAAATTACAATTAAAACCTATTCATATATTTATGCCATTAACTGGTAAATATAAATACGATAATATACCACGGAGACTTATCCACTACTACTTATACTTATTTCACCTGTTCATGAAAACCTGTTATCCAACCATAACTTTTGAATATGCATACCACTTGCAGCTTGAGGGACATTATTTATCTTGTATTTATTATTACAATCACAACGACACCATTATCCAAGATGAAAGTAATCAAACTATTGACGGTAATCAAAATGGTCAAAACATCATTGATGAAAACTTGTGGACCAAATGGTTATCCGGTACTGACTATTACAAGACAGACCGTATACCTATGTCTGATTGTCTATCTGTGTTAAAACTTATACCTTGGCATATGAGACATAGTATCAGGGTTGAAAGTGTTTCAGCTGACGACCGAAATACTATTACTTCTACTCCTACTCCTACTCCTACTCTCGATTCTATTGATGATCAACCTATATCTGTTCAATGTCAACTAGACACCATAGTTATAAATAGTACTTGTTCTACTGATCAAGAAGAAGAACAAAATATTACAACTACACACTCTTGTGATAGTAATGATCAGGAACAAATTACTACTGTTTCTTGTTCCAGTCAGGATGAAGTAGATATTAGTGTCATTAATTATCCTGTTGTCAATGAAGATAGTTTAAATACTACAACAATTTCTCCCTCAAGTCAAGAAGTAGAAGATGTAGAGGAAATAGAAGAGGAAAAAGAACAGAAAGAAGAGATTGAAACTGCTTATGTCTGTGACAGTGATGAAATAGATGTTACGATTGTTGTTTCCTGTAGTCAAGACCAAATATGTGTTGAAACATGCACTGATGTAGTGATTACTTGTCAACAGGAGGAATTAAATATTACAACTATTGAATATCCATCACAACAGGATGAGTTGTTGACTACAACTATTAGTGAAGGTATCTCCGATGCAACTACTACTTGTCAACTGGATATGAATCAAGAACAGTATGAGGTTGAACCAGATATCACACATGTTGATCAGAAACAGGAGGAACAACAGGAGGAACAAAAACAGGAGGAAGAACAACAAGAGGAACAACAGAAAGAAGGACAAAAGGAGAAACAACAATACAACGTTGTAATACAACATTATTGTTTATATAAAGATGTAAGTAGTATTGCTAAAAAGGATGTTATTACTGTTGTCAATGGTAATAGCAATGGTGATGAGAAAGAAGAACAGATGACAAAGGTCGATTATTGTAGTAAGGAGATTATGGGACAGGTAGCCTGGTTAAGATGTAATCCACTGAGTGTATTTGATGATGAAGGTAATTGTTATTCGGTAACGAATACTAGGGTAGACTGTACTATTGACAGGAGTAAGTTTCATGATGAGGTAGAAACTTTTAGTCAACAGAGTATTGATGACCTGTCAGATAACGAATTAGCTGGTTGTGTATCAGATGGTGGACATATCTTCTCGTATTTAGACCTATTGGTCCATGGTAAAAATCCTTTGACGAGGGCAGATTTAACATTTACAGATACCCGATTACTGAGTACACCATACTTGCATGGTTATCAGGGTAGTGGAAGCATAAGTTTGAATGTTATAAACAACAAACTATATTGTGACACACCAGCTGGTATTATATGTCTATCTGACTCATTAGCTGGTGATTCACACATATCATGTGAGACATACATGATATTAACATCTTTGCTGTCAAGTGGTAAACTACAAAATAATAATAACGTGTTTAAGTACGATCCTCTTTCCTATCTTAACCCTCACATTATTAATGTGTTCAGACAGTCATGGCTCCACGACCAAGACTTACTATTAGCACTATATAAGGTATACAGTTTATTGTGGTAACATACGTATCAACACATTCTTGTGTATACAAAAGTACTTACATTACCCACCCCTCCTCTTTCCCTCACCTTTTCTTTCCTTCACTCACTTACCTACTTATCCACTTGCTCATTTATTGTCTTGCACACATATCTCTTTGCTGTTAGTTTACACCTTTTACATACATATATACGTACAAAAGTATACATTACTTCACTGTGAAGTAACATTAAAACATTACAATATTACAATATTACAATATTATACTTATCTTCCAAATATAACATATATTGGTACATGTTAAATTCTAGACATTATATGTTATATATTTATTACACGTAGATATATTAAGGTAATATTGTAATGTTAAATACACTACTAATACACTATTGGTTATATCATTAAGTATAATAATTTACACGGTCAAAATAGTAATATATATGTATATATACCTATAGTACAAACCACAACTACAAATACAACTACAACTACATAATGAGACTAAAAACAAGTAATAGTTACCTCTGCAAAAAAGAGATGGAGAAAAAGACAAAAAGATAAAATTTGTGTAATACAAGATTGTCTTGTATTTATTATTATTATTATGTTTTAAATGTAAAATATGGTAGTAAGTATAATAATTAAATATAGATTATTTAATAGATAGATACCTGTGTGTTAATACTAGTACAAATTTAAGTATACTTATGTGTAATTACATGGCCATTTGTGTAAACAACGATCCACAAACATCATGTGGTTATACCAGTATCATTGAAGTAATGCATTCCTGCCTACACAGTGTAATTACATTATTGTTGTGGTTTGTTATTTTCACAGATTTTATGTAAGATGTTTCTTATTGTCATGTAAAATATACTCATGTATTTTGGGTGTTATCACATGTATGAATATTAACTATCATTAGTAATATTTGTTGTATATATTTATAACAATATTGTGTTGTTATTTTGGTATTGCTACACAACACTAACATATATAGTAATTTTATGTGTACTACTAAACATATTGTAATATACCAAACTAAGAGTAATATTTATTTATTTATTTGTAACAAATAATACATTTTGTAGATGAGAGATGTTTTGTTTACTTGTCTTTGTTACGACAGTAATGGATTTACATCAACAAAATATTACTTGTTTATACTATCCCGGAAAATATAAATATACATGTGTTATATTTTAATACTTGTATATGTATTTGTTTTTGCGTATACAAAAATAAACTTAAATAAAATACATAACATAACAATAAGTAAATATGTATAGTACACACTACTAAACCTTCTTGCTTTGACTATTACACATATCATAATATAATTTCATTGATTTTTATATGTAAAAGGTTGTTGATATAATATTTAACATTTAACATGTAATACCATTACTTGAAGTGAAAAATAGTAATGTTATACTTCTTAGTTTGGGTAATTAAATGAGTAAATGAGTAAATGGTTGTTTGATACAAATTATCTTTGAACAATTACCTGTTATATTAAAGACATTACATGTCCATACGTGTAGGCAAGGATCCACAACATCCATGATGTTTACACATATTATTACTTGTTTCATACCAACACATCTTCATGGATGTTGTGGATGGTTTTGCCTACACGTATTGCCATGTAATGGTACTTAAATCACCTGGTTATGTTCCTGGATTGAATATAAATTTATTAATGTATGTGTTTGTTGTATGAATGATTAGTTGATTGAATGAGTAAATGTTTGCCACAAAGTTAACAATACTTGCACTACATATATATATATCTCTCTCCTCTTTTATCTCTCCTCTCTTATCTCTCTCATCTGGTCTACCTAAACCTATTTTTACCTTTGTAATTTTAGATTACAAATAATAGTGTGTTAAATATAATATGTATTCCATATGTTTAAATATCTGGATTACAAAATAAAGGTTGTAATTTATATGATAAAAAGGTAACAATCCAACTAACCAACATATCTTGTATCTATTTTGTTGAAATAGTAAACACTCCATAGTTATCTTACTACTTCGAGTAGTAAAAACAACACTAAACAGTGTTAATCTTGTTTATTGGTATATAATATACATAATGTAAATACCTTTGTACTTGTCATTAAAGTGTGTAAATATCTCATTCATCTTATAACATTTACGATAACAAATACAGATATTACATGTCCATACGTGTAAGCCGTTTGGCACAGCCATTGCTCTCTCAGTATACCTTCGGTTTGACGAAGTCCAGCTTTGCTTTGCCAGAGGCATTTCTCTTTAGTGTATAGCTTCGCTTTGTGAGACTTAGTCTTTTCACTACGTTTATCACAAGTAGCAAGCTGCGACAAGCGACAAACCGAAGGTATACTGAGAGAGCAATGGCTATGCCAAAGCGAAGCTAGCCTCTGGCAAACGCAGTGACAAACGCTAAGCAAAACCATCCACCAATATCATGTAGTGAAATAAGTACCATTATTGTAACGACTATGTCTTTTTACCATTAGTATGATGTATTATAAAGTTTTATATTTAATTATGTTAATGTCTGAAATACACAATTCATACAATAACAAGCTAAAAATTAAAAGTTGCGTACTCAAAACCATTAACATCTTCATTTTAGTGTGTTTGTCAGTATCAATACTAACACACTAGTAGATTGTTTGACTGTTATGGTATTAACATATAGTATTAGTGGATAGTTGAATACACCAATATTTTGTAATACTACTCATATGAACACACTATATCAATATATCTCAGTGTGAGATTACAATAACAAACAAAGTACAACAAATCATCTGTTATACAGGTTAACAGATGAAAATGCATATACATATATGTTAAGACGAAAATACTTGTTATAACCAACCACTACTACTTTGCATAGATGAGGAGGATAATATTGAATTACCAAAATACTGGACCATATAAGTTATAGTACGAAATTTGTGTTGTGTTAACAGCATAAATATACATAATACAAGATTTAAATAATATTACTATGGTAAAAGATACTAATATATAGATTATACAACAGTAATGTTAAGAAGTAAAATCATGTTAAAAGTAAACAAAACAGGTTATATAAAGAAGGGGAGGGAGATATAGTGTTAATAATGTTGGTACTTACAAATTTTAAATTAACATAATCTAAATTGTATACAGATGTATAATTCTTCTACCAATAATAATGGTAACGTATTGTGGTTTGCAAATGTATAAACCTTTTACTGTTACTAATAGTAAACTAACCTTCTAACATTTTACCATGAGAGAATTTGTTGTAAACCGTTTGGATTAGTAAATACTATACCAGTTAAGTAATGTGTAAACATTTAAATAATTTCCTACAGTCAATACATAACTTGTTTAAGTTAATTACTTCTTATATTGTGTATATAGAATATATATACACACATGTTATGAATATTTGTTGGTACATAACATACTAAAGGTTAATCTACTTTGTCTATGTTATCTACACATAACTAATTATCAACGTAACAAGTATGGATTAGTTATGTTGAATGACATAACCTTATCACTACAAAATATTAGTGAATAGTTGAATACACCAATATTTTGTAATTTACATAGAATATAAATGTATTTGTTATTTATACAATACAAGTATAATTTAATTTGTGTCTAATTGTTAGAACTGCATTATTCGATTATGTAGGATATTTTAGTAATGACAGGTTATGTCGAACTGTTGATCACATAAAATCAAGAGTTTTATTACATGTGGTTAACACCACCACAAATTTTAAAATATATCTGTTACAATCCAAATATGTAGAGAGACTAAAATACTTTACATAACCTAAACCATAAACATGATATGTATACTTTCTATATGGAGTTTGGGTGTATAATACATAATTAGTTAGATATACAAACACACAATAAACACACAATAAACACAAAAGAGATACAATAAAGTTACACTAATTAACAATATGTCAGATGAGATAGTACATATGATACTTACATAGTGATGTTTGTTCATGACACACAAATGTTAATCCGGTTAACATTATTTGATAAAATATAAGTGTGTATGCATTTTTAATACACAATATACAAGTAAATATATGTTCTTGAACAAAGTGTGTTTGGTATATTATTCACTACAAGAGTTATAATTATTAGGTAGTATAACATTGTTTGCATCAGATGTAAAATACAAATAATATTATACAAACATATTTGTATAACACATGATATTAACAAACCTACTGATCTCTATCGTTGTAAAATACAGACAAAATATTTGTTTTGTATAGTATGGTTAATATGGCAATTATATTGCCATACAAACATGTAGATGTATAACATTTATGACTATGTTTGGTGTTAGTTGAATGATACAGACTATTATAACAATACTTCGAGATATATAGACATATAATATTAGTGGATTGTTAATTACACAAATTTTATGTAACCATATGTAGACTTTATATAATTATAATGATGTTGTCACAGTAATGTGTATGATTGTATAAAATTTGTGTATGATTATATGAAATTAGTGTAATTAACAATCCACAATGATCATATAATTATGTATGATTATATCTGGTCATAACTGTAACTTATAAATAGTTACTAAGTATAGTTTTTATAGTATATTAAGTTTACCTTTAATTTCAAA
>Ga0302300_1000792_pt1 | contig 19848 bp, 19 predicted proteins | sample III_Palsa_E1_1_FD_198756 | JGI IMG/M metagenome (GOLD analysis project Ga0302300, IMG submission 198756) | Peat permafrost microbial communities from Stordalen Mire near Abisko, Sweden - III_Palsa_E1_1 | ecosystem: Environmental > Terrestrial > Soil > Palsa > Peat permafrost | place: Sweden... | reverse complement strand
GTTCTTATAATCAATCGAAGTTTTATACGTGTACTGCAAATCCTGCCCGTCGGCAGTAAAATTTGTCGACTCTGTCGTTGTAATTAAATTTCCGGTAGGATCAATCACCCTAACGAATAAGTCGTGCATGCCTTTTTCGGCTATATCATTCGTAGCAACGGTGAAGTTGATCTTTATCTTTTTGGCCACGCTTGACCGTTTGGTATCCACTTCTTTGCCGCTTCCCTTTATTTTGTATGCGACGACATCGCTGGTGGCTAATTTGATAGCTGAACCAACCTTCACCTTGTCACCAAGGTCCTGGTTCTGTTTGGAAAGGCTGCTATCTGTTTTTTTGGCTGTTACCAAATTTGTTTTTAAGGTGTCCCGCTCGGTGGTTAAGGAATTGATCTGCTTCTTTTGTTCCTCAATCTGGGCGGTGTAATTGGTAACGAAATACCTGAGCTGTTTGATATTTTCCTGGGCCTGCTCAAGGTCGGCCTGGGTAAGTTTGCCTTTGGCTAATTCTTTACGTAAAACCTTGATTTTAGATTCCAGTGAATCGGTCTTTGTCTGCATTGCGGCCGACAGTTTCGCTTTGCCGGTATTCACCGTTTCGATCTGTGCTTCAAGGCTATCTAATTCAGTTTGGAGCCTTGTACGTTCGTCGTTTTGATAAACTATCCTTGTATCGGACTTGTTTTTTTGCAGATACAAGTACACATCGGTGGCCAGCAACGCCAGTACAACAACGATAAGAAAGTATATTACGTTTGAATTTTTCTTTGGGGCCTGACCTGTTTGGTTTTCCATAACAATTGGTTTTATGTTGAGATACAGTTAAGTGCGCAAACCACTAGGGGTTCAGCTTAATTATTTTAACCTAAACAATATTGCTATCGTGTTGTTCTATTGTTTTTCTTAAAAACATAAACAACAGGCTAAAACAATCGGTTTATCATAAATAGTCGCCGGCAAGAAATCGCAGGAAGGTAATCGATTAAAATTTGCGATTTTGTTGCTAAGCGGCTAAAATTAGCACAATATGATTAAAACACAAAATACAGGCATTTTATTATGCGGGCTTTAAATCAGCTTTCAAGGGAGTTCCTATCTTTGCAGCTTTTAACAACATTCATTAATGCAGATCTGCCGCTGGTTTATCTTACCGTTACTCATCATATTCTTTAGTCTAACCCTGTTTGCTCAGCAGCCCGGCCAGCCCGCGCAAAAAACAGATACACCCGGCCACACACTGCCATTGCTCATACAAAAAACTGACGAGCCGATAAAAATTAAAAACGAACCGAAGCGTGAATTCAGAGGCGCCTGGATAGCGACCGTAGAAAATATTGACTGGCCAAGTGCGCCGGGTCTGCCTGTTGACCAGCAAAAGAAGGAATTAACCAGCCTGCTTGATTTTTTGCAGGATGCCGGTATAAATGCGGTGATGTTCCAGATCCGGCCGGCCGCCGATGCCTTTTACGCCAAAAGCCGGGAGCCCTGGTCGAAATGGCTGACAGGGGTACAGGGACAGGCGCCCAACCCCGCTTACGACCCGCTTGATTTTGCAATTACCGAAACCCATAAGCGCGGAATGGAACTGCATGCATGGTTTAATCCCTATAGGGCCAGCACCGATAACAAATATTCGACCTTAAGCCCGACGCATATCAGCAACATCAAGCCTGAATGGTTTTTTATTTATGGAGGTATGAAATTGTTTGACCCGGGAATACCCGAAGTGCGCGACTACATTGTTAAGGTATTTTTGGATGTGGTGGACAATTATGATATCGACGGCGTACACCTCGACGACTATTTTTATCCCTACCGAATAGAAGGACAAACCATTAAGGACGCGCAAACCTTTAAAACCTACGGCGCCGGCTTTGATGATATTAATGACTGGCGGCGCCACAACGTTGACACGCTGATTGAAATGCTGAGCGACAGCATTCACAAGCATAAACCGCGCATGAAGTTTGGCATAAGCCCATTTGGTGTTTGGGCCAACAAATCCAACAACCCGGAGGGTTCCGACACCCATGGCCTTCCATCCTACTACGAACTGTATGCCGACTCGAGAAAATGGATAAAGGAAGGCTGGCTCGATTATATCAACCCGCAGATCTATTTCGCAATCGGCGACCGTTCTGTTTCATTCGACAAGCTGCTCGACTGGTGGAGCGATAATACCTATGACCGGCACCTGTACATCGGTATGGCGGCTTACCGTATTGGCGAACATAAAAAGGGCAGTAAGTTTAAAGACCCGGCGGCAATGCCCAATGCGATCAAATACCTGCGCGACAATCCAAGGGTGCAGGGAAGCGTTTATTTCAGCGCCAAATCGCTCGAGAATGACCCCCTCGGTTTTACCGACTCGCTGAAGAACAATTACTATAAATTTGCCGCGCTTCCACCCCCAATGCTGTGGCTGGATTCGATCCCCCCAAATCCACCGCTCAATTTCACCGCAACCGTAACGCCTCAAAAAGCAGTTCAATTACAATGGAACGCGCCTCTGCCGGCGAAAGACCAGGAGCCGGTTTACGGCTATGTGATCTACCGTTTCGATGATACCGCAAAGGTCGACATAGAAAATCCCAAAAATATCCTCGACATAAAATACGACAGCGGTACCAGCTATACTGACGACTCAGTTGAAAAAGGCAAAAGTTACCTTTACGTAATTACGGCATTGGACCGGCTGAAAAATGAAAGCGACGTTTCGCCCACGATTGGGGCGGCGGTAAAGTGAGGTTTTGAAATTAGAGATTAGAGATTAGAGGCTAGAGGTTATTCGAAAGAAAACAGTCGAACATTTTTTTTCGTTCTTTCATTATCGCTGCAGTAAACAATGGTTACCGGGGCCTTCAATAAATTATTACAGTGTGATTTGCCGACTGATAATTTCGCTCAACGAAAGCTTTTCCTGCACCCCGGTTTCCATGTTTTTAATTGTTAAAAGACCGCTTTCCATTTCCTCGGAGCCTATGATGATAGTGAAGGGAATATTTTTAGCGTTGGCATAATCCAGCTGCTTTTTCAGCTTGGCGCCTGCCGGGTAAAGTTCGGCGTTGATATTATTTGCCCGTAATTGCTGGAGTGCAGCGAATGCGTAGGCTTCGCCTTCTTGATCAAAACAGCAGATAAGTATTTGGGTTGACTGGCTACTGGTGGCGGGAAACAGTCCAAGTTCTTCCATTACATCGTAAATTCGGTCGGCGCCAAAGGAGATGCCCACGCCAGTTAAGCCCTTTAAGCCAAACATCCCCGTCAGGTCATCATACCGGCCCCCGCCGCCGATGCTGCCCATGGCAACTTCGTTGGTCTTTACCTCAAAAATGGCCCCGGTATAGTAGTTTAAGCCCCTGGCGAGGGTAATGTCCAGTTCAACGGTTGCGGTTTGTGGTTTGCCGGTGGCCAGGTAGTTTAATACCGTTTCGATCTCCTCACAACCCTTAAGGCCGATGTCCGAAGTGATCAGCGCCAGGCGCAGGCTTTCGAGCTTTTGGGCGTTGGTCCCTTCGAGCAAAATTACCGGTTTTATTTTTTCGATATCGGCTTCGCTGAAACCGCGCTCCATCAATTCTTTGGTTACGCCGTCGAGCCCTATCTTATCCAATTTATCGATGGCTACAGTAAGATCAACGATATTATCACGTTTATCTATAACTTCTGCTATGCCTGATAGAATCTTTCTATTATTAATTTTGATCGCAAAATCCTTCAACCCAAGCTTGCTCAGTGCCTCGTCATAGATCAGTACAAATTCGGCTTCGTTTAGCAGGGAAGCGGAGCCTACCACATCGGCATCACACTGGTAAAATTCGCGGTAGCGGCCTTTCTGGGGGCGGTCGGCGCGCCAAACCGGCTGCACCTGGAAACGCTTGAAAGGAAAGGCGATCTCGTTCTGGTGCATCACCACATAACGGGCAAAGGGGACGGTGAGATCGTATCGGAGGGCTTTTTCGGAGATAAGGGGTGTCAGCGATCTTGTTGTCAGTTCAGCGCCTTCGGTCTTAAGTACTTTATTCTCCGCATCGCTCCAAAAATCCCCGCTGTTTAGAATTTTGAAGATCAGCTTATCACCTTCATCTCCATACTTACCCATCAGCGTCGACAGGCTTTCCATGGATGGCGTTTCAATCTGCTGGTAACCATATTTGCGAAAAACGCTTTTGATGGTATCAAAAATAAAATTGCGTTTCACCATCTCGACGGGTGAAAAATCACGGGTGCCGCGGGGTACGCCAGGTTTATCAGAAGCCATGAGGCAAATGTACAATTATAGTTTTACTGGCGGGGAGGGATTTGCCGGTTAACTAAACCAGGGCATCAATTATAGGAAAGGATTTATTATTGTCGATTTACTCTCCACAATCATCGAATGGTGCATATCTTCAGAATATAAAATATTGCAGCCGGCCTCTAATGCCGAAGCGACGATCAGTGAATCAAAAATTTGTAAATCGAAGGTTTTTACTAACTCGATTGCTTTATGAAATGTGGTTTTGGTTATCTCAGTAAATCTACAGTCGGCGAACAGGTCTGTCCACAGGTTTGAAATGTCATTTTTGGTGTATTTAAACCTGCGCCTGCAAACGTTAGCTACCTCGGCTAAAACCTGGGAGTTAATAAATGGTCTTTCCGATAATATCTGACTGGCAATTGACTTTTTCCGATCATCGTCATCCATCAAATACAAAATTATATTTGAGTCGACAAAGGCTTCATTCATAATCGTTTGCTTCGTCGCGATTGAATTTGTAAGATTTACTGGAAATTACGGGGTACCGGGCATACCTCTTTTTTATTTCCTGAATACTGGCAGGAGGTATCGGCTCAACATTCGCGTCATTTTCATTCTCAACTTCAAAGGCGATGATCTCTACGGTTTTGCCTATCATTTCGTCGGGCAAATTAAGTAGGTAAACATTGTCAATTGGTTTTATCAGTTCCCGTATCATTTTTTTCGCTATAAACAAAATTAATAAAATTTATTGGTTTATTTTACCTTTGGACATATGCATCTTGTCGCCCAAACCCCTCGGTTTTTCATCAGGCAATTTATCCCGGCCGACGAAAATACTTACCTGGCGCTTTTTGACGACAAGGATGTCATCACGCATCTGCCCAAACGAAGCCAGCACGAAAACGTGCAAATGTTTAAGGATTCGCTGGAGGAATATGCCGCCGGAAAGGTATTTGGCCGCTGGGGCATGTTCAATAATGGCACCGAAGAATTTATCGGCATTTGCCTGCTGCGCGAATATAGCGAGGACAAAAGCAAAGTGGAGTTAGGCTACGTTTTGCGGAAGAATTTTTGGGGCAAAGGCATTGCCAGTGAAATGGCGCAGATCATGGTGGCCTACGCCTTTACCCATACCGATGCCAAAGAATTGGTGGCTGTGACAACCCTGCAGAATACCGGCTCACAAAAAGTGTTGGAAAAAGCAGGTTTCGAACGACAGGCCAATATTAAACGGGATAAAGCAGACCTTGCTTTTTTTACCCTCAGGAAAGGTCTTTAATTATTTCTTTGCACCCCTGTTCAATCATGTTGAAAACAGGCTCGAATAAGGTATCATCATAATAAGGATCGGGAACAATTTTGTCGCCCAATAACAGCCTCACTTTTTTCTCATCCTCCTTATCCCTGGCCATAGCCAGAATATCGCTCAAGTTGTTTTTATCCATCACAAAAATGTGATCATAGGTGTGAAAATCGCTTACCCTGAAAAGGCGGCATACCTGGTTGCTGATATCGACGCCATGCGCGCGGGCTGTTCGGATGGAGCGGTGGTCGGGCGGCTCACCTACATGCCAATTGCCCGTGCCTGCGGAATCTACCTGCCAGTCTAACCCCTGCTCTTTAGCCAGTGTTTCCATAATGCCATGCGCCAGGGGCGAACGGCAGATGTTACCGAGGCAAACCATCAGTAGTTTCATTTTTGGGGATTTCACCGATTATTTTTTGATTTCACCGATTATTTTTTTCTGTGTTGCAATTGGTTTTTCCGATGATTTCATCAGTTCAGCCAAAAATTGAATTCAGTATTCCGGCTAACCTTACACCGGCTTTCAACATCTGGCGGTTTACGGTAGCTATGTGGTTGAAATTATAGCGGTAGTTTAAGGTATCGCCGGGTTTGATCTCGGTGTAGAGCTTTTCGGCGATCTGGTTGGATTCGAACAGCCATTGGCTGATGGGATCACTTTGCCATTTGGCGCGTTCGGCAGGGGTGCAAAAGTTAATGGCCGATGCATATTCGGTGAAGCTTAATTGCTGAAAATCGATCAGCTGCGAATCCCAAACCGCATGCAGGTTTGTTGGCGTGCTGAACCAGTTTACTTTGAAATCATTGCCGCCTTTATCGTCCGCATGGGCGGTATGCATGGGCTGATGCACATCCTCCACAATATGGATCAGCATGCGCAGGTATAGGAGCTGTTTATCCTGGCTTAAATTCTTCTTTTTAAGCTCGGCTATTAAAAAATTTAGTTTGGTATAGGCATCGGTAACCGTATCCTGGTTTAGATAGTCCACCATTTCGGAATAGGTATATTTTTTACCAAAATCAATATAATGCCAGGGCGACATATAAGCATAGGCCGGGTCGGACTTAATAAAATCGGCCCAGTTACTTGCCAGGGCAATAGACTCATTTCCCAAAATTTCGGTGATGGCTTTTTTTGCTTTCGGCGTGAGGTAAAAACTTGCGATCTGTCCGCATATGCGGTGCCCTTGCGTTCCCCAGGCCATGCTATGGAGTGGGATGTAAATTACAGCTACTATGACCAGGAACTTTTTGAAAAATGTGCTTTTCATATCAAATGGGTTTTGGGTGGCAGGATGTACGTTTAACTAAATGTGCGTTAATAGGTATGATGCTGGTTGTACTTGAAAATCGCACCAGCGAATCGTTTGTCTTTGTCACCTTAAAATACTCTTCGTAATCGCCGGAGCGGAAACAGCCTTTTTCATCTTTTATGGACCTATCGGCATTACAAAACTGGCCTTTCAGATGCAGGGTATCATTGTTTTGATCATATGTACCGCGGGTATATTCCATCCATTGGCCCGAAATCATGCAGGTATCGGCGCCGGTATTTACCTTGCTGAAGGTGTGTATCGACATATAAAACGAATCGCAGCTAAAGTTAATATGATAGAGCGAATAAGTGAGCAATCGCTTTTGATTTGTTACAGAATCCTGCTGCCATTCGCCTTGCAGGTAACCCTGCCCAGGGGTTTGTTTGTTGGGATTGAACCAGCAGGCGGAGCAGTATGCAGTAAGCAGTAAGCAGTAAGCAGCGAGGCGAAAGGTGAAAGGCGAAAGGCGAAGGGCGGAAAGCGGAAAGCGGAAAGCGGTTTTTGCGCCAATGGAATCACTTTTGGGTTCTGGCCGCGAAGCACGAAACACAGATAGGCGTAAGCCCATGGATATTGCTCGGAAACCTTTTCCCATGCCGGCCATATTACTCCCCTTTAGGGGCTGGGGGCAAACCACCGATCATATCCTCGGGGCGCACCCATTGGTCAAACTGTTCATTAGTGAGCAGGTTGAGCGCCAAGGCAGCTGCGCGGAGCGAAGTGTTTTCCTTGAGCGCTTTTTTTGCGATTTTGGCCGCATTCTCGTAACCAATGTGCGGGTTTAAGGCGGTAACCAGCATCAGCGAATTTTCCAGATGCTTTTTTATGCCCTCATAATTCGGCTCGATGCCCACCGCGCAGTGGATGCTGAACGATACGCATGCATCGCCGATCAGCCTCGCCGATTGCAGGAAGTTGGCCGCCATCACAGGTTTGAAAACGTTCAATTCATAGTGCCCGTTAGAGCCGGCAATGGAAATAGCAACATCGTTACCCATTACCTGTGCAGCCACCATGGTGACCGCCTCATTTTGGGTTGGATTAACTTTGCCCGGCATTATTGACGATCCGGGTTCGTTATCCGGTATATGTATTTCACCGATTCCGGAGCGCGGGCCCGAGGCCAGCATCCGGATATCGTTAGCTATCTTCATTAATGACACGGCGATTTGCTTCACTGCGCCATGGCTCTCCACGATGGCATCGTGTGCGGCCAATGCCTCGAATTTATTCTCAGCAGTGCGGAATGGCAGGCCCGTAAATTTGGCAATATACTCCGCCACCTTTACATCATAGCCCTTTGGCGTGTTAATGCCGGTACCCACGGCAGTGCCGCCCAGCGCCAGTTCCGACAAGTGATCCAGCGTATTTCTTAATGCCCTTAAACCGTGATCCAGCTGCGAGACATAACCCGAAAATTCCTGCCCCAATGTTAGCGGCGTGGCATCCATCAGGTGGGTACGGCCTATTTTAACCACCGTTTTAAAAGTTTCGGATTTAGCTTTCAGGGTATCCCTGAGTTTTTCAACACCGGGTATGGTGACATCCACCACCATTTTATAGGCGGCAATGTGCATAGCAGTGGGGTAAGTATCATTGGAGGACTGCGACTTATTCACGTCATCATTCGGGTGGATGTAGGGTTTTCCTTCGCCGAGCCGGTGTCCCTGCAGCACATGGCTGCGGTTGGAGATTACCTCATTCACGTTCATGTTCGACTGTGTACCCGAACCGGTTTGCCAGATTACCAGGGGAAATTCGCTCGCTAAATGGCCTTCGAGTATCTCGTCGCATACCTCGGCGATCAGGTCGCGCTTGTCAGCCGGCAGTACATCGCAGTCGGTGTTGGTGTAGGCCGCAGCCTTTTTTAGGTATGCAAACGCGGCAATGATCTCCTTTGGCATAGATGCCTCAGGGCCAATTTTAAAATTATTGCGCGAGCGTTCGGTTTGGGCGCCCCAGTATTTATCGGCAGGTACCTGTACCTCGCCCATGGTATCGTGTTCCGTTCTGAAAGTCATGGAAAATGTATTTTTTTTGACGGGGCAAAGTTAGGGTTTTAGTTGGGAAGTCGGAAAGTCCGGAAGTCCGAAAGATGGATTTTGGGATTGGTAAAAACGCGCTGGCTGCATCGGATTATTTAAAAGCTGGGGCAGGAAACATAAGTTGGCAAAAAAGAAAAATCACCTGAAATGAAAACGGAAACTGCAGGCACAAAGCCCGGACTTCGTTTTTAATCAATTTTGATTTTCATGCCAGTTTTTCAATCTCATCAAGGGATAAGCTGGTATACTCAGTGATCAGTTGTGTGTCAAAGCCGAGATTTTTCATTCTCCGGGCTATTGTTCTTCTGCTTTCTTCAATGCCTTCTTTTCACCCTATTTCGAACGCTTCTTTTCTCGCCTGATCTATCACAAATTCTTCAATGCCCATAATGATTTGCCGTTGTGTAAAGATAAATCACCCCGATACAATTCAATTGTAAGTCACAATTTTTCAATTTCCTCAACAGAAAGCCTCGTAAACTTTGTTACCTGAACAAGGGGGATACCCTCATTTTTCATTGCACGGGCAATATCTTTTGCTTCTTCCAGCTTGCCTTCTTCCTTGCCTTCTTTTTTGCCTTCCAGCTTGCCTTCTTTTTTTGCCTGGTCTAACAACAATTCTTCAATGCCCATGGTTGTGGTCCTTTCTGTTAAAATGCTTAGCTCTTGTACAAATTTAGCGGATATTTCCGGATTTTCAAAGCGCAGGTAATAGCGCAAAAAGGTCATGATCTTTCTTATTTTTTCCCTGGGTATTTGTTTGGTCTAACAAACGTTTGGCAAGGTCGTAAGCCAGTTCAAAAAGCTGCTGGTCTTTAAGCCCCGGTCGCGACAATGATAGTTTAGCGGAAAGCACCGCCATAGCGAATGGGTTATTGCTTGCTTCAAGTTCCGCATCACTATGATCAATAATTTTATAGGTATTGTAGCTGTAATAAATCCGCGTACCTAAAAACTCTCTCTCGTAATACCGGGGATGAAAACTTTTATTGGTGTCCGCAAATATCGCAAATGCGGTTATTGGCTTGTCATACCGGTCCAATATCCTGCTATAGTATTGATACATTCGCCTGGCAAAATCCCGGTCGGTGTAACCCTGAACCTCCACATGTACCAATACCCATTCCTCTCCGCCCCCTCTAGTATAAACTTTAACTAATTTATCTACATAACGCGTCGCAAAATTGCCGGCTTCCGGCGGAAAAAGCTGCTCCAGTTCTTTGTCTAAATATTCAAAGCTTTTGTCAAGGTCAAATAGCGTGTCGGCCTCCGGGTAAAAAAAGCGCAAAAAATCATCGAATAAATCCTCCAATACGCCTTTCCAAAGCAGGTCATTTCTTTTCATCTTATAAATCGGGAAACACGAAATTAACAAAAAATAAACGGACTCAACCATCTCAAAAACGGCATTGGAAAGCGGTGTTATGTCCAGTCCCGATGATATCATACCCTTTATTGACAATGTATTGACGGCAGGAACAATATCGTTTTACTCCTAAGTAGGAAAGATGGATTTTGGCGTATATAGACTATTTGGACCGTAGCAAGATTTGACAAATGGAACTAAAATTATTATAATTACATATGGAAAGCATTATTCATATTGATGATTTTTTGACAAACTCGGATGCTGCATTTAGATATATAAGGGACAATGTCAGTTGGGATGAAAGGATGGTTAGTCGGAAAACCGCGAGTTTCGGGAACGCTTATAACTATTCGCAAATAAGTTATCCATTTCAGCCAATGCTGCAAATACTTAAAAAAATGTGCTTCGACTTAAAATCCCTGTTGGGTTTCGAACCGAATAATTGCCTGATAAACTATTATGAAAACGGCAAATCAAAAATGGGGTTTCATTCAGATCAAACTGACATTCTGGAAAAAGAAACAGGAATTGCTATTATCTCGCTAGGCGCGATGAGGATACTTAGGTTCAGAAATATCCAAAATAGGGAGACAATTAAAGATTTTGAATTAACATCGGGTTCGCTTTTGTATATGACCCAAAGCATCCAACACGAATGGCAACATTCTATTCTTGGCTCGAATAGTGAAGGTGCAAGAATAAGTTTAACGTTCAGGCAGATTTTAAATTGACAGTTAAAAACTTCTTTCCGTCGCCTTTAACCAATCATCCAAAGCCGACATCGCCGTTGCGTTATTTTTCTTCCATTCGTCAGTTTCCGGAACAGCCGGGCTTATCAGCCGCGCAAAGGCGGGCATATTGGGCGATTGGGCCAGTTTGAAAAAATAATCCGCATAAAAGCTTTTGAAGAAATCGTCGCCGGTTTGCGCGTCTGCGAGCGGGCCGATGGCTGAAAAAATTGCGGTGAACTGCGCTGTTAGCAGGTCGGCTTTAGTGGCGTACTTTTTCTGTCCGGCTTCGGTAACGGCTTTGGTGATGGCCTGGTTAAGCGCGACGGTATTGGCATCGGGCGCAGGCGGCGCCACTCCGGGTTCGGCTTTCAGGACGCCGCCCTGTAAAATGTGCTGTATGTTGCCAAACGCCTCGGTGCTTCGTACGGATTGTGGTTGCAGGAGGATGAAGCTGCACAGGCCCAGCAAAGCGTTAGCGCGCTTGTTTTGGTGGAAACAAACCAGGGCATATATACGCAGGCTATTGGCATGTTTGGGATCGAGCTTGATCGACTGAACGGCGCATTTCTCGGCTTCAGCATAGTTCTTATCCCTAAAATAAACTAAGCCTAAATTGTAATATAACTCCTGGTTTTTAGGGCCGATTTTTATGCCTTCGTTGAATGCTTCAATAGCTTTTGCGGAATTGTGATCCTGGTCATAAATGCTACCCAAAAGGTCGTAGGCCATGGGCTTGACCGGATTATCTGTGCCGATCACTTTTTGCAAGTACGGAATGCCCTCGTCCCCTTTGCCTGAATTGAGCAACGAAAACGCTATTCCATAATTGGCATAAACGTTATCGGGTTCCAATTTCAGGGCTTGTGTGTATTTATCAGCCGCTTCGGCATATTTGCCGGCGTTGTTGAGGCGCACAGCCTGTTTGACCAGCGAATCAAGATCGGTTCCTGTTTGGGCCATTGCGGCTTTGCAAAACACCGCAAGGAAAACTAATAAGATGTAACGAAATAATTTCATGCTTAAAATTATGAACACATTAACTAAAAGAAAAAATAGTTATTAACATTCTCTTAATTCTTAGGACATAATTTATAACTTTTGTAACCGTTTAATCTGTGAGAGAATTTGTTATGAGATTTGTGTATCGTGGTATCTTTTTAGTCGGCGTTTCTTTTGTTTTTTTAGCCTCCTGCTCCTCCAAAGCAAGTACAGGTAACCCCAACTCAACCAACAATCATCCTCCGCCCCTGGATACGAAAGCTTTACTATCCTATGACCCGAGCCATGCTGATAAGCAGATCGACGACTTTATGCAGGAACTTCACCGGACGAGAGGCTTTAACGGGAATGTGTTAGTGGCCAAACACGGTAAGATCATTTATGAAAATGCGATCGGCTGGGCCGACTATCTGCACCGGAAAGAACTGAACATAAATTCGCAATTTGAGCTGGCATCCGTCACCAAAACGATGACCGGTACGGCTATCCTTATGCTGATGGAACAAGGCAAGCTTTCGCTCAATGATGATGTAAAGAAGTTTTTTCCTGACTTTCCTTACGACGGCGTAACCATCCGCCTTTTGCTTACTCACCGGTCGGGGATGATGAACTATGTTTATTTTACCGACGACCTTTACCGCGCCGAGCACCGCGATGAGCGCAAGGGCATCAGCAACACGCAGGAGATGGCCCTGATAGCCCAATATAAACCACATCCATTTAACCAGCCCGATAAGCGCTTTTTGTATAACAACTCCAATTTTATGGTGCTTGGTTCCATTATTGAAAAAGTGACCGGTCAATCTTATGCCGATTTTATGAAGGCGCATATTTTTGTACCTGCGGGCATGGCGCATACCGCGGTGTATTCAAAAGCAGTTTATGATAAGATTCCGGTGGATGTTGTGGGGCACGACAGGGGGCAATGGCGATATTCGGTAGCCCAGAATTTTTTGGACGGCCCGGTTGGCGATAAAGGTATCTACAGCACGGTTGGCGACCTGTACCTGTTCGACAGGGCCTTGAGAGCGGGACGACTGTTGAAGCAGGCAACGATGGATTCGGCTTATGTACCGCGCAACCCTATGCTGCACGGACACTTTAGCTATGGCTATGGCTGGCGGATTTTTGAGGCGCCGGGACAGCAGGTTATTTACCATACCGGCTGGTGGCATGGTTTCAGGCATATTTTTTTGCGCGATATGAAGGATGACATTACCATTGTGCTTTTATCAAACCTTTCCAACGGCAGCTTGTTAAAACTGGACGACCTGTTTAAGATCACCGGGATGCCTGTAGTGCGCAAAAGCGCCTATAAGGGGAATGGGGATACGAGTGAGGATTGATTTTTTGATGCGCAAATATGCAGATGTGCGGATGATTGATGTGCGGATATGCAGATGTGGGAATGTGCAGATGAGTATCAATTTAAAAACAAATATTTTATTTTTTTTATTAATTAACGGGGATCGCGGCGCAGGAAATCTAAAAAAGTGAAACTATATATCGAACCAAAATAACCTGCACATTTGCATATTCGCACATCTGCACATCAAAACAATGTTTGACAAAATCATGCAAGCCCAGGCAAAGGCGGGCGAAGTAAAGAAAAGGCTGGACGCTATATCCGTCAGCGGCTCAGCAGAAGGCGGCAAAATTCTGGTAACAGCCAACGCCAATAAAGTTGTGCAAGCCATTGCTATAGATCCGGCGTTTTTAAAAGAAGCCGATAAAGAAGAACTGGAAGAACTTTTGGTTATCGCCATTAACAAGGCGATGGAACAGGCCGATAATGTAAGCCAAAGTGAAATGGCGGCATCTGCTAAAGAGATGTTCGGCAACCTGGGCGGCTTGTTTTAAAATCTTTACAAGCCAGTAACACATTTTTTTTTGAAGATTGAGGTCCGAATGCCCAATTTTGCGGGCGGGAGGCTTTTGTGCTTTCATTTTAACTGTTCGCATTTCAAACCAAAATTTACGTAACCTATGAAAATTACCTTTTATGGCCATGCTTCTTTCCAGATCGAAACAGGCGGCAAAACGTTACTATTCGACCCTTTTATCAGCCCCAACTCACTGGCAGCTACCATCGACATAAACACCTTAAAGCCCGATTATATTTTGCTTTCGCACGGACATGGCGACCACATGGCCGACCTGGAAGCCATCCAGAAAAACAGCGGCGCCCAGGTGATCTGTATTGCCGACATTGCCGGCTGGCTCAACAATAAAGGCATCACAAACGTGCACGCAATGAATTTTGGCGGAGGATTTAACTTCGACTTCGGACGGGTAAAAATGGTGTATGCGCTGCACTCCAGCTCAATGCCGGATGGCGCTTACGGAGGCAACCCGGCGGGCTTTGTTATTTATTCGGAAGGAAAGAAAGTGTATTTCGCAGGCGACACGGCATTAACCCTTGATATGAAATTATTGGCTGACGAAAACCTCGACCTGGCTATTTTACCCATCGGCGACAACTATACCATGGGTGTGGACGATGCCATAAAGGCATGCGGATTCATCAACTGCAAAAATGTCATCGGCATGCATTACGACACCTTCCCGGTTATCAAAATCGATAAAGAAGAAGCAAAGAAAAAATTTGCCGATGCGGGCATTAACTTGAAATTATTGGACATTGGGGAAAGTACGCCGTTGTAAGAATGTGGCTGCCGCTGCCCGGAATACTAAAAAAAGGAACGTTGACGTTGCACCTCCCCGGGTGTTATTCCATACATTTTTTTGTAAGCCTTGCTGAAATGCTGGGGAGAAGAGTAGCCTAACGCATAGGCCAGTTCGGTTATGGACTTGTTTTTTTGCAACAGTTCGTTTTTTGCTGTTTCCATTCGTTGTGTCGTGAGGTAGTTGAACACGGTAGACCCAAATATTTCTTTAAATCCCTTTTTTAGCTTAAATTCATTTATCCCGGCAATTTTGGCGAGGACTGACAGGGAGGGAGGGTTGTCCATGTTTTTCATAAGGTATTCTTTTGCAAAAACAATTTGTGCTTTATCATAATCTGTTTTGCAGAAGACGTATTTCCGTTCGGCAGCCCTGTCAAACATTTGCGCCTGGAGGACAAGCATTTCGATACACCTGGACAGAAAAAACATCTTCCGGATTCCGCCGGTGTACTGACAGTTCAAAATTGAATTGATAACCGATTGCAGTTCAAAATTTATATATTCGTTTTTAGGCGAAAGGGTTGAGATTTTACCTTCCAGAACACTGTCCCTGAAATACATTAGCCCGTCGGTAGTGTTTTCCGTTAGACGGACGAACGCCTCCTTGTTAAATTGAACCATAAATAGTTCAGAGTTCCGCTCCATATTTCGCATACCGCTGTCGGCATCGCCAAAGTAAAAAATGTTATGCTGGCCTTTGGCAAAAGGGAATGACTTCCCGGTTCCTTTTTGTTCCACCACAACAGAGCCGTTAAGGTTAAAGCCCATGGAAATTACGTCCATATTGCCGGTCCATTCCACAGCATTGCTGCTGTTATACACCAAATCGCTGTGCGATATGCGAATGCCGTCAAAAAACCATTGGCTCATTTGCCCCTTAACCGTCGGAAACGACAGTTTTTTAGTTTCCTCAACCAGTTCGTCTGAATTAAGGTCTTCCGCCACGTAACTATTCGTGTGGACAGGGCTATCGTCGGATGTGTTTCTCGCCAGCGTCGGCATGCTCCCTATGGTATACTTAATACTCCGTAATGTATAAAACTTACAAATAAACGAGTTGTAATTTTATTCAACTAAAATTAGCAAAAAATGATAACGGACGAGGATAACGCTTTAATTAACCTGCTATTGAAAAAGATGACCGATGCCTGGGCGGCCGGTGACGGAGCTGCATACGCGAGCGTTTTTATGGAAGACGCAAGGTATGTAGAGGCGCCAGGGTTTAGGGCTCTGGGGGCAAAGATGATTGGTGAGCGACACCAGGCTGTTTTTGACAGCATTTTTAAAAACACCAGGATAGGCGGTGACTATCCTAACAGTATCCAGGCTCTTACTTCAAACGTGGTCATTTTTCATTCAGAAGGCAATGTACTTTTTCCTGGCGAAACCGGTAAAAACCTGCCGCCTAATGGAATAATTTCGATGTGTATGTTAAAAACGGGGACCGAATGGAAGATCGCATCATTCCAAAACACGCCGACCGGAAAATTCCGGGGCATAAAGTTTTTTGTTCGTTTCCTTATTTCGCGTCTATTCCTTTTCACACATAAACAGGCAAGCGAGCGCAAACAATAACAAATCGGGGGACGGTGTTGCCGACAAAAAAAGCCCGCCGGTGGTTACCGGCGGGCTTCAAGCGTATATGTGTACTTAAATTATTTCGGTTATTTTACTGAAAGGTTGAAGGCTTTTGCTACTTCGCTGTAGTTCTTCATGTTGATTCTGCGTGCAGCAATCGTTGTAAGGCCTGAACCCGATATTACAACTACCCTGAAGTCGAATGCATTTGCCTGGGTAAAGTTTGCGCTAAGGTCTACATAACCTACACCAAAGCTTGTCATGTCGATAATGTCGCCGGCTGCTGAGTAAGGCAGTGCGTACCATGGGCCTGTTGTGCCGGTGTTCCTAACATACACGGTAACCAAACCTTCGTCAACGATATCCTGTGTGATGGCAGGCACAGAAAGGGTAGTGTAACCTACCGCAACTACACCCTGATCAATTAGTAAATAGCTTTGAACATTCGAGTTGCCTGTTGCACCTGTAGCGCCGGTCGCACCTGTTGCTCCGGTCGAACCTGTTGCACCTGTTGAGCCAGTTTTACCAGTTGTGCCAGTGGCTCCTGTAGCGCCTGTAGCGCCGGTTGCGCCTGTTTTACCTGTAGCACCGGTGGCTCCTGTAGCGCCGGTTGCTCCGGTTGCACCTGTTGCGCCCGTTTTACCGGTTGCGCCAGTTGCCCCATTTGTGCCATTAGCACCGGATGCACCCGCTGGGCCCGTTGCCCCTGTTGCGCCTGTTGCGCCGTTAGAGCCATTTGTACCGTTGGCGCCAGTTGCGCCGGTAGCACCAGTTGCGCCGGTGGCACCTGTAGCGCCGGTAGCACCTGTTGCACCGCCTGATGGGCCTTGTGCACCTGTAGCACCTGTTGCACCTGTTGCGCCTGTTGCACCTGTTAAACCTGTAGCGCCGGTTGCACCGCCTGATGGGCCCTGAGGTCCTGCAGGGCCGGTAGCACCTGCTACACCCTGTGTTCCTGTTGCCCCTGTAGCGCCCGTTGAGCCGTTGGCCCCACTTGGGCCAGGGGTCTTGTCTTTTTTACATGCTGCTATGCTGAGCAGGCATGCAAATGTTACTGGTAGTAAAAGTCTTTGTGCTTTCATAAAAACGAATAATTTAATTTCTTAATAATTTCAAGTTTGATATATTTTTCCACCTTCTACGCCAAAGGTTTTGATTTGGTTACAATTCTTGTCACATGAAAAATATTTACCTTGTACTAAAAAATATAAAAAATGCAGAAATTAACGTTAGAAGCGAACATTTGTTTAAAACTTACAAGGTGTTTTTATTGAAAAATGGCACGATTTTTCGCGAGCATGGGTTGTAAAACAATACCTATGAAGAAAATTAGTGTGCCTTTGCACTCCAAAGTGCATAAGTGGATGGATACCATTGGGTTCCGGTTGAACGGTTCACAAACCAACTACAAAGACAATGTCACTACCCGTCATTATTTTTTTGAGACGTTTAATTTTTTCGAAAAATTAAAAAACAACGATCCGAACAGTTCAAAATTCCTATGCTTTGATGCCTATGGCGAATCGATGCCCGTAAAGTCACTGCTCGACTTGCAGACCGCCTTTTTCGAGAACATCAGCCAGTTATAACAGGTTAGCTGCATTTCCTTGGTCACACTTTTCAACGCAGCTTAAAAAACAAAAAATCCCGCTGTCGCAGGATTTCGATTAGCTTATTTAATTTTTTTTCACTGCATTAAGGCTTATCATAGTTCGCAGGCTCCATATTTTCATCAAGCGGAAGATCTGGTGTAAGCGCTCGTCCTGATGGCGCCTGTATATTAACAACAGGCCTGGTCGGGTTTAATGCTTCCTTAATTCTTGCATGCAAATCAATGTAATGCGCTTTGCTGATAGCATTGCCTCCTTTTGGTAAACCGGTGTCGATCGCCTTTAATTCCGCACGAACCATAGGCCTGATGTCGGACAAGATCATGTTGATCGGCGTAAGCCCGTAATAGGCAAGCAGGGTGGGGGGAATGCCGGGTATCCCCTTAAAATCATCATTAAGCAGGCTTTTCAGGTCCTCGATATAAGCGCGCTGCAGGTTGCGTTTAAATGCATCGGGGCTTGCCTCAACTTTAAATATTCCGACACGCAGATCAGTAAACAGGTCGGCCACTGTATAGGCATTAGTACCATTCTTGACCTCATTATCATACATTCGCGACAACCTGAACGGAGAAAGGACATTTCCCAAAGTGTTAGTTTGCAGACTTTTGATACGGTTGATCACGACACCATCGTCGAATTTGCTTAACTCCGGGGCATTGATAAGCCAGGTTGGAGTCGTGAAAAGCTGCTTGTTAAAAAACAATAGCGCATCGTGCTGCCTGTCCTTGGCCACAAAATCGTAAACCGGCCCATCCTGGTCGTAGGTTTTAAAGTTTTCGTTCATGCCGCCTACATTGGTTGCCACATGGCCCATATAGCGGTAAAACTGCACCAGAACTTCGGTGTACAATTCATCCAGATCGGTATACCGTTCGCCTTGTTGAAATGTCCAGGTCTCAATATTCGGTAAGATCCGCTTCAAATTGGCTATTCCGTAGGCGCCAGCCTTCATGGCGTTATCGCCCAGGTCTTCGCTTTGCAGGCGCGGGTCGAAGCTTGGCCCCTGGCGGCCAAAATAGTACAATGGATCTCCGGCCTTTTGTTTTGTCCAAACATCGAGCTTTTCTTTTTCCTGTTTTGGCGTTTGGTTACCTGGAAACCAGGTATAGCCCCATTTGACGGCCCATTTGTCGTATTCGCCAATCTGCGGATAGAAATGCCTTACACCGTCGCCGGGTTGGGCTATGTAGTTAAAGCGGGCATAGTCCATGATTGAGGGGGCGGTACCGTGCTTATCGGTGAATGACCTGGAGCGCAGCGAGTCAACAGGATAGGCATAGCTGGAGCCAAAATTATGCGGGAGACCAAGTGTGTGGCCGATCTCGTGCGATGATACAAAGCGTATAAGCTCGCCCATTTGTTCATCTGTAAATTTGGCAGCCCGGGCATTTTCATTGGCAGCGGCTGTTTGTACAAAATACCAGTTACGGAGCAGTTCCATCACGTTATGATACCAGCCCACGTGGCTTTCCAATATCTCGCCGGTACGCGGATCAGCCACGTGCGGCCCGTAAGCATTTTCAATATCCGAGGCAAAATACCGAACTACGCTGTAGCGCGCGTCTTCGGTGCTGAAATCGGGGTCTTCCTTTGGCGTTGGCGCCACTTTGCCAACGATAGCATTTTTAAACCCGGCGGCTTCGAAGGCCGCGTTCCAGTCGTTGATGCCCGCAATAAGAAAAGGCACCCATTTTTTCGGTGTGGCCGGATCGATATAAAATACGATCTGTTTCTTCGGCTCAACCAACTCGCCACGCAGATAGGCAGCGGTATCCTTTGGCACCAGTTTCCAGCGGTGGATGTATGACGTCACGAGAGCTTTCTGCGCATCGGTTCCGTAATCGGTCTGAGTTTGGCCAAAATAACCCACCCGGTCATCGTTCAAACGAGGCTTCATGGGGGTTTTGGGCAATAGCAGCATGGAAGTGTTCAGCTCAAAAGTGATAGCGCCATTGGTGTTATCC